>Ga0180732_1000339_pt1 | contig 42885 bp, 51 predicted proteins | sample KR11_01MetaG_FD_148674 | JGI IMG/M metagenome (GOLD analysis project Ga0180732, IMG submission 148674) | Groundwater microbial communities from the Olkiluoto Island deep subsurface site, Finland - KR11_0.1 MetaG | ecosystem: Environmental > Aquatic > Deep subsurface > Groundwater | place...
TAGAAAATTATCCTTTAAATAATTTTTGTCTGTTGATTTAGGGTTCCTATCCTTGTACAAAGTTTATAAATGGAAATTTTTAGAAATTATAAGACCTTTTAAGATCAATTCCCTTAATTTAATTTTTCAATAATTTTTCATTTATTAAAATAAATTTGTCTGCTACATTTTCTCCTTTTTTTGTTAAATGAATTATTATTCCCCCGTCACCTCTTTTACTTATTAAAAGCCCAATATCTTCAAAACTATTTATTATTGTTGAAAAATTTGAGTTTGTGCAATTAATTTTTTTTGAGAGTTTAGACTTATTTTTTCCTTTATTTGATTTATCTTTTAATGTTAACAAAATTTTTATGGGAATTTCTTTAAATAAGTTTGATTTCATTTCTTTTTATAATATTTATAATATAAAATTCCCAGACTAATACCAATTATTCCCAGAATAGTCAATGAACTATTTAACAAATTAATCTTAATGCCGATTAAATTCAGGTAAAACACAGCAAGGGGAACAATTGCAATGCTCAGGGCAAAAGACAAGGCAATTCTTTCTATCCAGTCTATTGCTCCTGTTTCTTTTGATTCTGAATCAAATTCTTTTGTTTTTGGAAAGAAAATATAACTTATAATAAACCCTGGCAGGAAAAGAACATAAACCGAGCCAAAGATGATTCTAAGGGATTCAAGATAGCCCAGAGGACTGAATGCACCAATTAAAACAGATATAAATGATAAAATAAATATTAATAATATAATATACAACAAGTAACTTTTATATTTAATTTTCTTCATGCTATTAAATCAAATTAAAAATATATAAATGTTGTTAATTTGAGAAAGATATGAAAAAGATTAATTTGATTCTATTAATAGCTTTCATAATTTTAGCAGTTATTCTAAATTTTATTCCACATTTAAATTATCAATATCCTTTGCATGTTGATGAATGGGTTCATTTTCAGTATTCTAATCATTTATCAGGCAATTCTCCATTATATTTTGGACAAGATTATAAAAGTTTAGAGGCTGGTTTTCATTTTCTTCTCGCAACATTAAATTCTATGGGAATTCCCTATGTTTTCATGTTTACATTTTTTGCTTCATTAATAACAATTTTAATTTGCTTAGGAGTTTTTATTTTAACAAGAAGGTTGTTTAATGAAACTGCTGGAGTTTTTGCAGTTTTGTTTATTGCATTATTAAAAAGTTCTGTAATGATTTTAGGACCAATGTTTTTTGTTCCAATGGCAATTGGAATGTTTTTTATTGCTATTAGTTTATTTCTAATTAAATTAAATTCAAAGGCTTTGGTTTTAATTCTTGCATCTATTTTGATTATTCATCCCCCAACAGCAATGGCAATGTTATTGTTATTGTTAATTAATATAGAGTTTTTAATTAAAAGAAAGGATTATTTGAAAAATATAGGATTACAGGCATTAGCAGGATTAATTGCTTTACCCCTCTATTTAGATACTTTTTTATCTAAAGGTTTTGAAACAATTAATCAGCTTGAATTTTTAGCAATATCTAGTTCATTATTTATCCCAAGATTTTTAGGTTGGACTTTAGTAATAATAGCATTAATTGGAATTTATTTTTCAATAGAAAAAAAGAAGTATTCTATTGGTATTTATACTATTGCTATTTTGTTTTTTATATTTATTTTTTATCAATATAAAATAGAAGTATTTATCCCATACAGAAGGGCTTTGATGTATTTATTTTTAATATTGGCAATTCCTTTTGGGTTGGGGTGCGAACAAATCATTAGTTTATTTAAAAATAAGAAATTTCAAATACTTATGGGAATTATTTTAATAGTTTTTATTTTGGCAACAGTTTTACCTGCAAAACTTGAATCTAATAAATATATTTATCATATAATTGATGAAGGGGAATATAATGATTTTATCTGGATTAAAGAAAATACTGATAAAAATTCCATAGCTGTTTTGCATCCCTGGAAAGCAAATGCTTTTACTCCAGTTGCGGAAAGAAAAGTTTATTCAAGAATTGTTCAGGGACCTAATGTAGTCTCTGAAGCAAAGAATAAAGAAATAGATGATTTTTTTAAAGGAAAATGCGAAGATATAAATTTTTTAGAAAAGAATAATATTGGGATAATTTATGGAGAGTGCAATAACCCTAATTTAGAGGAAATTCATCATAATGTTTGGGTAATGAAAGATTAATCTAATATCACTTTATCATCAAAGTTATAAAGTTTAATATTGCTCCTAACAAGCTAATTAATACAGTGATTATTACTAAAATCCATGTTGCTCTTACCATCTTAAATGTTAAATATTGTTGGAGAAGTTTTTCTTCATAACCTTCTTTAATCATAACCTTGTTATATGTTCCAAATTTCTCTATCAAAGGTTTCATTTCTTTTTCAGATTCCTTTACCCATTTACTAAATCTCATTTTTCATCCCTTTCATTTATCAACAACCAGCTTAATAAAATAATGATAAAACCCCCCAATATTGAGATTAAATAACCAATCCATCCTAATTCTTTTAATTTTAATAAGATAATTATTGCTCCTAAGATTCCCATACCAATTATTAAAGTCAAATCTTTCCATGTTGGTTTTTTGAATTCTCTTTTTTCTTCTGGTTTTGAAGGAAATAAAATACTTATTGCTCCGATAATAATTACTGCAAACATAAACCAATTAATGTTTATTCTTGATTCAACTTCAATTGGATAAAACTGCTGAATTAACAGAGTTATTAAAAATAATAATAATAGTATTTGAAATGTATAATTAAATAGTTGCTTGATAAATTCTTTTAATTGATTATTCATGTTCATCCATATAGTTAACAGAACTATAAATATATTTTGTTAACTCTCCATCATAGTATTTTGATTTAACTTGCCATGCTCCTTCTTCATAATTTAATTCAGAATCTTCAAGGATGATGAAATATATTGGTTCATAGATTCCATCATTACCTCCAACATAAACCCAATAAACATTCCAATAAAAAGAGTTTTTGAATATCTCTATTTCTTTTCCATAGATAACAATTGATAAATTTGTTTCAGGGTTGTGGAATATTTCATAATTTATATTATCAAATTCATGTGTTGAGCCTTCTCGCAAAGTAGTTTCATCAGTTTTAGTCACAACATTATCATTTTCCAACTTTGTTCCATGGGGGATATAAATATCATATTCCTTCAAATTAAATCCATAAGCCATTAATCCTAGTTTAGAATTATCTTGTGTTTGAGCAGAAAATTGAATCTTAAAATAAGGTTTTCTTTTAAAAAGAAAATAATCAAATTTTGCCTTAGTTATATCATTTTTGGAATCCATAACTACAGAGGAGTATTTATTATCCAAAGTTTTTTTGTCTGTAATAGTAATTGGATCTTCAAAAAACCAACCAGTTTTATTATTTCCAGCAATTCTATCTTCCTTTTCACTATAAATTAATTTGCTTTCCCATCCATTAATTATGAATATTTTATTTTGTTTATAATAAATGCTCATTGGTAAACCAGTAGAATTTGAAGCCACAACATCCAAATGTTGGTATTTAATATCTTCTGAGGGTTCTACAAACAAAATAATTGAAAAAAGAATAACAAACACTAAAAACACACTTATTGAGAGAATAAGATATTTATTCTTTGGAAACTTTATTTTAGATGCCTCTTTTATTGGCTTTTCTTTAGGGAATTCTTTAACTATCTCCAGTATCTCTTTTTCTGCCTGAGAGATAGGCCTTTTTTGAGTTTTATCTAACTTTCTTTTTTTAGATAAGATTACCAATAAAATCAAGATTAATACTTCTACAAAAATTAACTCTATTAATATAAATAATGTCCAGTTCATTTAGTAACCACTTAGAAATGACTATATTTAAACTTTATGTATAAAAGACTTTAAATAATATTGCTTTATCTGAATATCATGAGTATTTTAAAAAATAGTTCAATTGTTGTTGCAGGAGTTATTATCTCGAATATTCTTGCATATATATTCCATATTTATGTTGGAAGGAGTTTGGGACCTGTAGATTATGGGGTTTTTGGGGCTTTAATGGCATTGTTTATGATAATTGCTCTTCCTGCTGGAGCAATAAGTTATGCAATTACTAAGTTTACTGCTAAATTTAATTCTAAAAAAGAATATAATAAAATTGGGTTATTGAGAAAAAAATCAACAATGCGTGTTGTAATATATAGTTTTGTGCTAATTTTTATCATCAGTTTAAGTAGTAAGTTAATTGCAAACTATTTGAAGATTGATTCTGTTTTACCAATCTTTTTTGTTGGATTTACATTAATTTTTGCTATGATTCTGCCTGTAAATAGGGGAATTTTGCAGGGGATGAAAAAATTTAAAATTTATTCATGGAATACGATTATAGAAGCCAGTGCTAGATTGGGTTTAGTAGTTCTTCTTTTATTTTTTGGTTTAAAGGTTAATGGGGCAATACTTGCTTATGGACTGGGATATTTTATTGCTTTTTTGTTTGTATTTCCATTTATTAAAGAGACAAATAATAAAGAAAAAATTAGTTTAGATATGAAGCCCATTTATAGATTTATCCTATTAGTTTTAATTGTTAATATTATGTTACAAGGAATAATTAATGTTCCGACAATTTTTATCAAACATTTTTTAAGTTCTGCATTTACAGGTTACTGGACTGCCGCCTTAACATTGGCAAGAGCCTCATTATTTGTAGCAACTGGTATAACTATTGTAATGTTTCCAGAAGTCGCTGAAAAGGAAAATAATGAAGATAAAAGAAAGGTTTTCAAAAAAGCATTAACTTTAACATTATTGGCTTCTGTAGGTATTGCTTTAATCTTTTGGATGATTCCTCAGATATTTATTAGTTTATTATATGGCTCAGAATATTTAGGTGCAGTCCCAATCTTAAAATGGATGGGTGTTGCAATGATTGGAATTACTGGGTTACAAGTGGGGTTGAATTATTGGTTGGCTAAGAAGAGCTAAAAATTAATGGCCCAAGTAAATGAACTAGCAAAATATTTAAAAGGAGTTAATAATAAAAGTTTATCAATTAACCTTATTGGATAAAAAAGAAATCCTGGAGCATGCAAATAAATCCCTCTGGGAATTATAAAATCCCTCTTTAATTTCTCTTTCCCCCCTAACTCTTTTATAATTTCTTTAATTTCTCTTTCATTTTCATAATAATTTAATTCCTTATGTTTTGAAAATAAATTTGGAAGAAATCTGTCTAAAGATTTTTTATTTAAAGTATCTATTAGTATTAAGGAGTGTTTATTTGAAATTTTTTTAATCTCTTTTAAAGCTTTTAGTTTTTCATGCTTACTTAAATGAAAAAAGACTCTTAAAGATACAAAAACATCAAATTTTTTCTTCCTAAATATTTTACTTAAATCAAACAAACTTCCTACCTTTTTTTCTAAGTTTTTCATATGAGGAATCTGGGAAATCATTTTTCTAGAGCTATCTAAAGAGGTCACTTCATAATTCATCATAGCCAACTTTTTAGATAACCTACCCGTACCCGCTCCAATATCTAAAATGATTAATTTATTATTATTATTATTTTGTATAAAGTTTATCATATTTTTAATTTCAATATTACTCATTTTTCTACCCCCAAAATTGCCAAATCTATATGAATCATAGCCTATAGAGGTGGTTTCTTTTTTATAAAAATCTTTAAAATTTTCCATTTTTATTTAAACTAATACTTGTTTATAAATATTAAGATATAATTTAGCGATTTTTTCTTCCTTAGATTCTCTTATTTTATCTTTGGAGCTATTCCAAGTTATTAATTTATTGTTTTCCCTATTTAAAAAAAATAATATGGATTCTTTTAATTTTTTCGAAGATAAATTAACCAATATAATTCCATTATTACATTCTTGGATAATATTTTTTAAATATTTGTTTTTTGTGGTAATTACGGGTGTCTTTGATTTTAAGGATTCCAAAATTGTTAGAGGGGTTGTTGTTGCACCCCAAGGAAATAAAAGTGGCAAAATAAAAACATCTGAGATAGAATAAATATCTGAAATATTATCTTTATTACTAAATCTTATTTGTTTTTTATGTTTTTTATATTTTTTAATAAACTTTTTTTCTTCAGATCCCATTCCACTAAATGCAAATAAAAATTTTATATTATCCTCTTCTTTAAATAATTTTAAACAATTTGCTATCTGGAAAATACCCTTTTTTCTACTTGCGTGTCCTAAATATAAAATTATTTTATCATTTCTTCCAATTTTTAACTTTTTCTTTAGTCTTTCTTTATCTTTGTTTTCTTTTGGAAGAGAGATGAAAGGAGGAATATAAATAGAATCTTGGTGTTTTCCTTCATTCAACTTTTGAAGATTATTTATGAAAACTAATTTTTGGAATGATTTAAAAATAAGAATTCTTACAAATTTATTATCTAAAAAAAATCTTGGAAAGATTTCATAGAAAAAATCATTAAATAATAAATAATAAGAAGCTTTTAAGATATCTTTTATCTTGAATTGTGTAGCATAAATTGTTTTTATTTTTTTACAACCAAAATTTTTAGTTAAAAATAATGTCAGAAATGAAGATCCGAGTAATCCAAAGTGATCATGAATAATATCTGGCCTTTCTTTTTCAATAAACTTTTTTATTTTGAAAATAGATTTTAATCCTTTAAAAGAATAAAAAACAACACCTTCTTTTTTAGTTATCTCTTCATGATTTGAAATTGAAATTATTGAGACCTCATTTCCTTCCAAAACTAGATTCTTAGAAATATTAAAAACTTGCTTATTTATCGCTTCTTTCCTTCCTTGTTCTAAATTGTAGCCTATCATGAATATTTTCATTTTACCTCAAATAAGATTAAATTTTCATCCTCATAAAGTCGCTCTATTTTCTTGGAGGATTCCAACTTTTCTAGATTATAATAAATTTCTTCTTCGGGAAGATATTTATTATTTATTTTTTTATTTTCTGAACTTATCCAAGTAAAGGTTAGTGGTTTGTAGATTAAAATCTTTTGTATTTTATATTCTTCATAATCATTATATTCTCCATTAAAAAACATTAGAAATTTCTCCTTTTTGATTTCTGAATTCGAATAGAGACCAGTCATATAATAACATTTTTTTTGAGATATTGCAGAGACATAATAACAAGACCAAATATCTGTTCCAACAAAATCTTCTTGATTAATTAAGTGGGAAACTTCTTGAAAGGAATTATATTGTAAAGTTGACAAGTTGTCTTTTTCTGGATTAAAAGAAATAACATTAAAAAATTGTATGATTATCAAAAGAACAAGAACAAAAATAATTAAATATTTGTTATATTTTTTAATTAGGTATGAAATCACAAAAGACATAATAAATATCAAAGGGTATATTAATTCATAGAAAATTCTTTTAGGTAAAATAGAAATTCCAAATTTATTTAGTATTAAAATGGATATTAACAAAGTAATCCAAATAATTAAAAAAGATTTATATCCCTTTTCCTCTTTTTTTGATTTAATAAAAATTATTAAGATTATTGATAAAATTCCAAATGACATAAATAAGATCCCAAAAAAATCTCCCATATCCTTTAAATTTATAAATGGGTTAATCGAACTTACTAAAATATTTAAACTCCCCCCTTTTTTTGGAAATCCCCACTTAAAAAGTATTCTAAAATAAAATGAGAAAAATACTATTAAAATCCCAAGAAAAAATAAAATTATTTTTTTTATTTTATATTTTTCAGAAGTAGCAAATATAAATGCCAAAAATATTAGGGGGAATAATATTAATCCGCTAAAAGAATGTATTAAAGGAATTGAGATAGCTAAGAGAATTAAAAGAATTACATTTTTATATGAGAGATCATCTTGGGAATAAAATAAAACCCACAATAAAACCAAAATAAACAATTCCCCCATAATCTGGGGCCTTGGTAAGAACATTCCGCCTCCAAAAGTAGTTGTTGGAATTAAACTAGTTAAAATTGCTCCAATAAATGCTGTTTTACTATCAAAAAAACCTCTAATTATTATAAAAACAAAAAGTACAATTAATAACCAAAATAACAAAGGAATAAAATGCATCACTTTTTCAGGTATTTGACCAATAATGATTGAATAAATAGAATTAAATATATGGAAAAGCGGAGGGAATAAGGTGGGATAAGATGGATCAAGTGGAATTAACATTGAAAAATTTTGTGTAATAATTATTTTTTTAATAACTGAAATATGAAACCAAGAGTCTAAACCAAAAAAATAATTTAAGTTTTTTGATACCTTTAAAAAAATTATAAATACTATCGTGAGGGGGATACCTATTTTTATAATTTCTTCTTTTAAGAAATTACTTTTAGCATTTCGTTCTTCCATTTTTTTGTAAGAAATCTCCAATTAAATTTAGTTTTAATTAATTTATTTAAATTATTAGCATAATCAATCTTTTGCTTTGGATTATTAATCATAAACTCAATTGCTTCTTTTAATTCTTCTGGATTTTTTTCTTTTACTAGTATCCCAGTTTTCTTGTTTATTACAACTTCTCTTGTTCCTCCAACATCTGTTGCAATTACTGGAAGTCCAACTGCTCCTGCTTCTAATACTGATGTAGGCAATCCTTCTGAATAAGAAGGATTGACAAATAAATCTGATTTTGCTAAAAGATTTAAAACTTCTTTTTTATTTTTCTTTCCAGTAAAAATAATCTTTTTTTGTAAGTTTAGTCCTCTTGTTAAAGATTCTAAATCTTTTCTATAAGGGCCATCTCCCACAATAGTTAATTTAAGATTTTTATTATCTAATTTAGAAAATGCATTAATTAAATCTTGAACTCCTTTGGCATAGATTAACCTACCTACAAAAATTATACTCTTTGTCCCATTTCTTATTTTATATTTTGGGATATTTTTTAGTCCTATCCCATTATAAATAACTTCAACATCCCTATTAACTAAATCTTGAACAAATTTTTTAGATTCTTTAGATATGCTTATTATTTTATCAGCATTTCTTAATATTTGTTTTCCAAAAGTTAAGTCAAAAATTCTTGAACATACCCAAATTATAGGATTATTAGTTTGGACAAAACTTGTTCCATGTTCTACATGAATCCAAGGGATTTTATTTTTTTTTGCAAATTGCATACCCACTAAAGATGTATGAAAAAATCTAGTATTAGTTATAACTAGGTCAAAATTTTCTTTTTCTAGAGTTTTTATACTATTATTTTTAGAATAAATAATTGGATAAACTTTCATCAAATCTATTGAAGGAAACCTCAAAATTTTTATTCCCCCTAAATTTTCAGATTCTATTGAATTTTCTGTGTTTGGGCAAGCAACAACAACTTTATTTCCTTGTTTTATTAATCTTTTAGCTAAATTTAATGAATAATCCTCTAATCCTCCCTTATGGGGATAAAAATATCCTGCAAAAATAAGAATCTTCATCTTCCCCTATCAACTTTTTCTTTTAGTGGTTTAAGTGCAACTAACCTTGTTAATTTTTCTATTCTTTTTTCTGCCCTCTTACCAATCAAAAAAAGATAAAAAACTACTGCAAATAAAAACATAAAACCAAGAATCATATATAAGTCCAGAGTTCTAACTATATTTAATGTTGGTAAAAGTTTATTTACAAATCTATTAAAAACTATTAAAAACAATCCCCCAACCCAAAATAAACTCCAAAAACCAGTTTCTAATTTTGATAATGCTTGTCTTTTAAATTCTAAGTATGTAAAATAAAACATAACTAAAATAAATAATGTCCCAATTATTTCAAAGGTGTATACCATTTTTATCGATTAAATTTTAAGTTTAACATTTTATTTGCGATTTTTATACCATCAATTATAGTAGTCCCTTTTTGATTTTCATAATAAATTGTGCTAACTTCTTGTGGCATGTATTTTAAATTATGGTTTTCAGCATTGATTAGCATTTCTGAGGCAACCGAATAATCAGAAGATTCCCACCTTATTTTTTTATAAGTTTTGGAAGTAAAAATTCTAAAACCTGTTTGAGTATCTTTCACTTTTATTCCAAAAATATATTTAGAAAATATGTGAAAAAATCTATTTCCCATTTTTTTAACAAAAGGCATTGTTTTATTAAAAGGCCTTTCTCCAAAAACAGCATCTGATTTTGTTTTAATTAATTTATTTACTAATTTTGGGATTTCATGAGAATCATGTTGCCCATCCCCATCTAATGTAATAATTATATCAGCTCCCAAAATTAATGCACCATCACAGCCAGTTTTTAATGTGCCTCCCAATCCAATATTTATCTCATGTCTCAACACAATTGCCCCAGCTTTCCTTGCTAAATTTCCTGTTTCATCTGTAGAAGCATCATCAACCACTATTACCTTATCAACATATTTTTTTGTTTCCCTTACTACTTTGGCTATATGTTTCTCTTCATTATATGCTGGGATTACAGCAATAATTTTCTTTTTCTTTATTTGTCCTTTCATCTTAATACAGCGTGATAATTAGCGTAACATAATATCTTAATATATTTAGTTTTTACAGCTTATTTAAACTTTATGTTTTAGGATTAAGATGGAGTGGTAACAAGAAATATTTACAGATAAAACCTACTTAAAAAGTTCTTTTAAAGCATTTTTTCCTTTTTTTGTAATTATATAATATCTAAAATTAGGTGCTTCAGGATTAAAGCATTTAGTTAGCCCAAATCTCTGCAAATCTAAAAAAATTCTGCTAATCACTTCTCTGTGTTTTTTCATTTCTTGTGCTAAAAAAGAAGCTATTTGTTTTTTAACTCCCAGTCTTTTTAGCACCTCTTTTCTTAAATGACTGCGGGCAAGGAATATTTTCAATGCATCATCCATGATAAATAGCGTAATTTTTAGAATTTAAGAGAGCGTGATAATATGCGTAATGTTTAAAAAGGGGAAATTATACTTTTAAGCATAAAATACCTCTGAAAAAAAATGGCATTTCCACTGAAAAATAAACAAGCATCTGCAAAGATAATTGCAGGAATATTTACAATATTTATTTTGGGATTAATTATTTTTGCTGGTCCTGCAAAAGCCTTTATTTTAAATCTTGATATTGCAGATGGTTATGAAGATGAAGTAGATAAAGGTGCATTAATAAAATTCACAGCAACTTTAGAAATTGAGGATGTGGACCAATATCTTCCGATTAATTCTCTTATGTTAAACATTGGAAGCAAAACATGCGTGTTTAGCATTAATGGGGAAATTACAAGCGGATGTGAAGGAGTAAGAAGCATTGAAAAAATAAGCGGTTCTTTTGGAGCAGGTTACGGTTATGGATATGGGTATGATAATTCTTATGGATATGGCTACCAATATAATTTTGATTATGGCTACGGGTATGGATATGGCTATGGAATGGGTGCAACTGAACTGGTTTATGAAATAACTATTGATACAGAATATTTTAGCCCTAAAACCTATGATGCAAGATTACAGGCAGATATTGGGGGAACAACTTATTATTCTCAACCTCAGCAAATTACAATAAATCTTGTTGAAGGAGAAGAATATGCAGAAAATGAAACAGTTAATGTTGGAGAAAACACAACAGAAATAATTGTTGGAGAAGACAGCGGAAGCTTGAAACAAGTTATAATCCCCTCAACAATTCCTTCAGGCACAGAAATAAGACTAAATCTCAAGCCTTTATTATCTTCAGGCAATGTAACAATCCCTAATGATTTTACACTTACAAGACAAGGGGCAAATGATTATACAGCAGAAATACCTAATGGGACTGTTGTTTCAGGAGGAAGTACATGGGATGGAAATATTATTCTTCCAACAGTTAAAACCAACTCAGATTATTCTGTATCAGGCGGAGCAGTGGATGTTGTTATTGACCTTGGAGGAGGAGTTGAATTAACATTCTCAAATGCTGTTAAGATTACTATTGGAGGAATGGCTGGCAAAAGTGCAGGCTGGACAAGAGGAAAAGGAGCTCTTACTACAATAACAACTGTCTGCGATTCACTTACTAATCCTTCAAATATAAATTCAAATTCACCAAGAGAGTGCTATATTAATAGTGGAAGTGATTTAATAATCTGGACATATCATTTTACAGAATTTGCAGCTTACACACCTACTGCGACAACAACTAGCGGAGGAGGTAGCGGAACAACATGCAGAACTGTTTGGGAATGCACTGAATGGAGTGATTGCATTGATGGCAAACAAACAAGAACTTGTGTAAAAGGATGGGAAGCCTGCACGGTTTATGAAAACAAGCCTTTTGAAGAAAGAACATGCACTGGTCCTGGAGAAGAAAAAGAACAATTGTCTGCAGAATTAGAAACACCAAAAGAAGAAACTAAAGGACTTATTTCAAGAATAACTGGTGGAACTATTGGAGTTGCAACCTCTACAAATGGCATTATTGTAATAATCTTTGTTTTGGCACTATGTGGAGTATTTGTTGTTAAAAGAACAATTAGGAAGAGAAAAACAGCATAAAATTTTGCAAGGGAAAACTTAAAAAATTCTATTTTCTAATAACCTTTATGGAAAATAAAATGACTTTTGATAAAAAAGAATATACAAAAAGATATTATCAAGCTAATAAAGAAAAGATTTTAAAGAATTTTAAGGTATATCGGCAAGAAAACAAGCAAAAAATAAAAGATTATCGTAAGAAAAATAAAGAGAAACTTTCACAGTATTCTAAAAAATATCAACAAGAAAATAAAGAGCAAATAAAAGATTATCGTAAGAAAAATAAAGAAAAATTTTCAAATTATGCTAAAAAATATCAACAAGAAAATAAAGAGCAAATAAAAGACTACCTTAAGAAAAATAAAGATAAGATTGCCGAAAGGAGTAAAAAATATCATAAAAAATGGGCAAAAGAAAACAAAGAGCATCTGAATGAATATTTTAAAGAATGGATGAAAGAAAATCCAGAGAAAAGAAAAATAAGCCAACAAAGATTTGCGGAAAAATTAAAAGAGGAAAGAAGAAAAAATAGAAAAATAAAAGAGGGTAATAGATACTTTTGAGTGTAAGAATTGCAAAGAAATAAAAGTTTGTGGAAAATATATTAATAAATCTCCATTCAATTCTTTAAACACTTTTAAAAAATTGTTTAGCCATGTTAATTATTAGGAGCATTGTGGGAGATTGGGTTTGGGGGGAGTAAATTAATTATTTAAGTGAGAATTGAGGATGTTTCAGGTGAATTTTTTGAGGTATCTTTTTCCAAATAAATTGTTCTAAAAGAAACCAACACATTCCAGCAATTAGCGAAATTATTAAACTTCTTAAAATATTTTGCCACCAAATTTTACCTCTAAGTTTTGGATAAAAGCTGAATAATACAAAAGTTTCATTTTCAAGATAGTATTCTTTACTCTCAATATTGCCATCTCGCCATATGGGAATATTTCCATTATCAATTAAATCGCCTTCATAGAGAAAAAAACAGCCATCACAATCATATTTTTCGTTATCATAGCTAAATTTAACAAAAGGAATCATTGGCCCATTATTGTTTTGGATAAAATAATTTCTGTAAAATTTATCTGGGATTATTCCGTTAATTACAACTTTATATTGGTCTTTGCCCATATTTTTTGTATCGAGAATTATGGCATAAGAGTCGTCATATTCTGTTTTATTTAAATAATATAATCCATCTAGCCCTTCTATTTTAGGTTCAGTAATGTTGGTTATAGTAAAAATAATTTTTCCTTCCTCAAATTCTTTGCAATAGTAATCTTTGTATACATTAAAATGTATTGTAACAACTTTATTAATAATATCAACATATACATGTGAATAATCACTTTTTAGGCAATGAGTATCGCCATCATACATATCCAAGGAAATATGAAAAGGTTCTTGCCAATTCGGATAAACCTCTTTTTTTTCATTAAATGATAAACCCAAGATTAAGCTTAACCCAATTATAAGAAATATTAAAAGTCTAAATTGTTTATGTTCTTTGCAGATTCTAATTTTCATAAAAATATAAAATAAAATATCTTAATAAAAGTTATTAAAATCTTGAAGAAACTTACAAAGTATAGAATTGAAATAAAATTGTCTGCTAACGCAGGATTAATAAAATTATTAATGTAAAAAATTGAAGTCTGTTTTAGCAGGATGTTTTAATTATGTTTGTGTAAAAATTTGATAAATCAATAATCCTATTTGTGCTATCCCAACAAATAGCATAGCAATAGTTAATGTAATAATCCATCTTGTTTGTTTTGAAGAATTAATATTAAATCTTCGGATTTCCTTTTTCAGTCTCCTTGTCATCTCAAGTTTAATGCTATCTTGGGCAGTAGCTTCAGAATGAATATGTTGTCCCTGAATAAGTCCTTTATCTGTAACTTTTTCGAATCCTGTTAAAGATTCGTCTTTTATTCTTTCATATTCTTCTTGTTCTAAGATTGTCATGATTTTACCTATTTTTTATTAAAAAATTATTTTTGCTTTAAGGCTTTTTTAATCAAATCTCAACTCTTGTATTTCTATTTTGTTTAAACTATTGGAATTTTCATAGTAATTGGATAAGATTGTTTAGTTCCACTATTTTCTGCATAGATAAAATTGAATGTAAAAATATAAGGAGCATATTCCCCCATAAAACAATTCTGGCAACCCCATAACCAACCTTCTGCTTTTAAAGAATTTGAATTCCAAAGGTTAGAAGAGTCTCTATAAAAAATATGTTCTTTGTCTGCTGTTTTCTCCCAGTTAATACTAGTTGCATACTTAGTCAAGGTATTTTTATTTTCTCTATCAACTATAACTGCACTTTCTTTCAATTCTAAGTAAGTAATATTTTTATTAGGATTTATAGTTAAAGTGAATTTCAGGGGAACTTTGCCCGGGAAACCATTATAATCAGTATATTGTCCTTCTGGGATAACGGGATGATCAACAGAAACTTCAAAAGGAGGTTTTGGATTTGGGTCTGGAATGATATGGCCTGCACCGAGTATCATCTTTAACAAAAAAGTTAATAGTATTGTAATCGCCACCAAAATGCATAATATGAGATTAATTTTTTTTAATTTTTTTTGTGAAACCATAAAAGTAATTTGGATTAAAAGATTATAAAGTTTTCTTTTTACATGACTTTGTGTATAAAGTCTCAATAAACTCTTACTTTTTACACAGAATTTATTTTAATCTAAATTTATCTAAATCAATATTTTTTATCCTGTAAGGCATTATTTTATAATTCATATCTTTTCCTCTTTTCATGTCAAAGAATGTGCAATTTTTATTGCTTTCCTCTTTTTGTTTGAAATATTCCAGAACAACTTTAAGAGGAATTTTAAAGAAATGGAAGTCTTTTTGATTCTCCTGTAATGCACATAGAATAAAGAAAATATTTTTGCTTTTTAGCTTTGATAATTTCTTAATATCTTTTTTTAGGTTAAACCAATATATTCCCTTCCCCATTTCCATAGATTGATTTCTTGCCTTTAATTGATACAATTCAATCTCTTTTTCTCCATCTTTTATTACAACCATATCAACAGCAATTCTATCTTTAAATGGGAAGAATGTAGTATAATTTTTCTTTTCTAAAAGTCTTGCTAATTTTATTTCAGAGTATGCTTCAAGATGTCTTCTTGTTAGATATTTATCTTCTTTTATCATTTTCCCTCACACCACCCCCAATATTTAATTTTCATTTCTTCCTTTTTTTATCCTAATAAGGACATTTGCATTTAGGGCAGACAATTGAATTCTTTTTATATGGTGGAAATTTATTAAATAAAAAGTTGATTATTAAAAAAAATATACTTGCAATTATTCCAGTAATTATAGGCATTGTTATTATTTCCTTATGGGGAAAGGTATATGGAAATTCCAAAGCAATCTGGTCGTCAAGAACGCCCTCATAAGTATAAGACTTTTTAGTTTTGTCATAATTTATTATATTATAATTTTGGTTATTCACTTCTGCACTTAATGGCAATATAATTGATTTCCACCAAGATATTGAAACATTATTTTTTTTTGCCAGAGAGGTTTGCATAAAAAAAGTTTTTCTTGTATTAAAAAAATTATAATTTTTTACAGGTTTGATAACAAAATTAATTCCTAAAACATTATTACTATAAAGCATTGTATCTGAAATGTGATATTCAAAATCATTAAAAGGATTTATATTTGGATATACAATCTTAACTTCACTACATTTTTTTAAATCTTGATAAAATGAAATATCATAAGGGTCTGGGAGATTATCACACAGAATATAGTTAAAATCAGAAATTTTCTTATAATTTCCTTCATAAATCCAATAAGAAACATTTAGCTCTGAATTATTATAGAACCGAGTAAATATAGAAACATTGATACTTCCTGTTCTAGAATTTATGGAACTATACTCAATCCATTGATTGATATAACCCTTTTCGGCATAATCTACAAACTGGCTTTTAAGAATTATTGGTTGAGATCTTGTTGAGTCTATAATCATACTTAAGAATAGAATTATTATAATCATCAAAAAAATTATCCAAACTATATAAAAATATTTGCAAAAGTCTTGTTTTTTTAATTTTTTCATTTTAAACTAAATAATCTTTTTTTCTTTATTTTTAAATTTCTATTTTCAAAATGTCTAACCTTATCATTTATCAAAGATTTAATTTTAATCAACAAATAAGACTTTAAATTTCCTTGAATTGTTTTTGGATAAACTGGGATACAATCAATATCTAATTTCTTATATGCTTCAATCTTTGCTTTCTTCCCTTTTGCATAAGCAGGATTATCCATCATACCAAAGTATTCAATAATAATGCTATATTTGGGTAACCAAAAATCAGGATACCAAATTCTTAATTTTTCTTCATCTCCTTCTTGTATTTGTTTAATAAGTAATGGATACTCATAGACAAAATCTATATTATATTTTTTTAAGATTTCTGCTATTGCTTTTTCGCCTTTACTCTTATATTCATCCATTAAAAATATAAGAAATTAAGCTCTTTAAGTTTTTCTATATTTCCCTTCACTTCTTACACAAAAACAAGAAAATAGGAACAGCATCATTTTTATTCATTTCTTCAATTGCTTTTTTTAAATCTTCAAATGACCTGTGCATAAATCAAATCCCCTCTGAAGATGCCATAAAATGATTACGGCCCTAGCCGAGATTAACCCTTTTAGACACACTCCCTTCTATTTTATAAAGGAGTATTATTTTTTATTATTAGAAATAGATGCTATAAACCCCATTTTTAAGACTCCAATCAGGAAAAGGAGTCCCTTGTTTTTCTGTGTAAATTATTTTTGTTTTTTTCCCATCTCCCATTATTATATTTCCTCGTTTAATTTCCATATCTTCACATACAATTAAAAATCCAATATCTAATAACTCCACATATGCCTCTTTTGAATGAAATAGTTTTCCAATCATTGCTGGCAATTCTGGATAGATATATTCATTCCCAATATATTGATATTCAAAATAACCAGCCCCTTTATGAGTAAATCCCTCATTTACTTTTGGCCAGGTTTTGTCGCTTATACTAAATACTGCAGGGATTAATAATTTTATAAAAATCTTCTCTGCTAAAACTTTTCCTTTATTATGGATTATAATATCATAGGCAGGGTTTTTAGTGGGACATCTTCTTAATTCAATTTCTAATTTTGGCCTTTTTCTTTTAAAAAATAAATCTTCTATCTCTCCTTGTTCCATTTCTCTTACTCTTGAATTACTTCTCCGATAATATTTTTTAACTTCGGAAGATTTATTTGACTGATGTGGAGCCAAATCACTTCTAGGTATATTTACAACAATAACAAATTTATTGTTATCTTTATCCGATTGAATTTCTTTAATTTCACACCCTTCAATTTTTCTATTGATTTTTGAAGATAACACTTGGTCTATTTTATCTTTTAATCCTTTGTCAGAAGACCATTCTATTTCTTTTGGATATTTTTTCTCATCTTCTTTTATTCCATAAATAATAATCCCTCCTTCAGAATTAGCCATAGCAGAAACATCTTTTGCTATTTCGGGATTATTTTTTAATGAATCAAATGATTTATATTCTAATGTTATAGATTCTTCAATTTTATTATCTATTAAATTTTGTAAGTCTTTTTCTTCTTTAATTTCCATTTTTCACTTTAATTAATTACACAAACTCTCACAAGGGATTCCGTTATCATCTCCATCTAATCCATGAATATCCGAATTACAAGTGTTAAATATTTCCATAACTTCTGAACATGTATTAAAATCTCCACAATTATAATAATCGCTACTACAAATAATATCTGAACTTGGAGAACTTTCTTCTGTTGGTTCTTCAATAATCTCTTCCCATATTCCTAAATTATTATCTTTGGCATGTTGTTCTGCTTGTTGGATTATGGGGCATAAAGAAGTATCAGGGTTGTAAGGATATGCTTCTCCATACCCATAATAAACAATTTTTTCATTAACAAAAGTTCCATCTTCTAAGTAAAGATATCTTAATAATCTCCCATATTTGTCTGTTTCAGAAACATCTTTAACTAATCTAACTTCTTTGTTTAAAACTAAATTTTTCAAATAATCTTTGGCTTCTTGATAATAATAATCTCCTGTTTCAGGAGTATCAATGCAAATTAATCTCACTCTCTCTCCTGTGTCTATTTCTAAAGTATCTCCATCAACAACATAAGTTATTTTAAAAGAATCTAATTGTTCTTGGGTTTCTTGGGCTGGTTTATCTATACACTCTCCATTCTCACATCCATAATCACAGGTTAAATAATAAAACCAATCAAAACTACAATCTGAACTTATCCATTTTGTTCGTATTACTTTTCCATCACATTGATATTCATCTGAATAGCCCCAATCACATTTTTCTTCTTCTTGATTTGATTGTTCTTGTATCTGTTCGTCATTAGTCTGTTGACTGTTTGTGGTTTCTATTTCTTCATCTGATTGAGAGGATGATTGTGTTTCTAATTGTGCTTGCTCTTGTGATCCTTCATCAATAAATTTTCCCGTTAAATGCGTTTGTTCTGAATTTTTTGGTAAGAAAAAAACAGATATAGAAAAAATTATTAATAAGGCCATAATGATAGTGCTCCATACTTTATTTTTTATAAGCCATTTTTTCATTTATTACATTATGAAGACCCACTTTTAGATTTATCTCTTCACTTCTTACACAAAAACAAGAAAATAGGCACAGCATCATTTTTATTCATTTCTTCAATTGCTTTTTTCAAATCTTCAAATGACCTGTGCATAACCATTTTATAACTGAATTTTTCCCGCTTTTCTTTTAATTGGGGGAATTCTTTTAATAAATCATGCTTGAGCCTGATAAGATTCCATGCCCTGCGACCCTCACTGTATGAAATTTCTCCTGCAATATTCAGAGTTTCATGCTTTGGTTTTAATATTTCTGCCATGCTTTTTGTTCAAGAATTAGGCTTCTTGAGGCACCATCACCTCTGGAATTTATTTATGAAATTAAGATTCTTTTAAAATTGACTTAGCTTTTTTTGCCAATAAGGAAAAAGAATCTATTATGAATGAATTTTTTTGAATTAGGTCTGATATATCTGTGCATCCTAGAACAACTTTCTCACAACCAATCTTTTTGAAATCTTGAATTATTTTTTCTAAAAACTTTTTATCCCTTTTTTCTGCTGTATTTGAAATAATTTTATAGATTATCTTGGATACTTTTTTTTGATCTTTTTTGGAAGGATATATTATTTTTAAATTCTTTAATTTTTTTTCATAAATTTTAAGTTCTTGTGTTTTTGATGTTGCCAACAACCCAATTTTTTTAATTTTTAATTTGAATAATTCTTTGACAGTTTCTTCAACAGGAGTTACTAAATTAACCTTTATTTTTTTCTTTATTTTTGGGACTAAATCTTCTAAAGTATTGCATGGAAGAATAATATCTTTTATGCCTAATTTTATAAGCTGATTTATTGATTGAATTATCGGAGAAAGCATTAAATTTGCATTCTGTTGATTTTTAATGATTTGCTCATCTAATTTCTTTGAAAAGCAAACATTTGAAATTAATATGTTTGGATATTCTTTAAATTCATCAGAATTAACAATTTCTAAATATAAATTTGAAGTGGTTTTTGGACCAAGTCCTCCTAAAATTCCAATAGTTTTCATTTTATTTTTTTAAGTTCAAAACGGAAAATAGATCTTTTGCCAGTGCCAAGTTCTTTTATTTCTTCATTTTGGGTATTTTTAGTTTCAAATCCTTGATTTTGGCAGATCTCTAAAAATTTCTCTTTAGATACAAGTGTCATATACAAACCCTCTTTTGTGATATAAGTGCATTCATTTACATAATTCATTGAAGGATCTATATAAGATGATGTAAAAATATTTCCAACTAGGATGCCTCCTTTTTTTATTATTTTAAATGCAATTGATATAGCATTTTCTAATTCTCCGATAGATTTAACTTGATGAAATATTCCGCAAGCAATAATCAGGTTAAATTCTTCATTATTATAAGGCAATTTTAATAATTCTCCTTTGATTATTCTTTTGTTTAATTCTTTGCATGAAAAATAGTCTTTTAGTTTATTTTTAGTTTCTTTTAACATGGACTCTGAAGAATCAATTCCATATACATCAAAATTCTCTACTATTGCAGGTATCAAATTTCTTCCTCCCCCGCAACCCAGATCTAAAATTTTGTTTCCTGATGCTTGATTGAATTTTTTTAAAGTTTTTTTGATGTGCTCACAAGGAGATTTATCTGCAAAAAGAGTTGCATTTTTATCCCAAAAATTTTTTTCACATTTTACTTTTTTTAAAACTTTATATTTTCCATTATATATTTGCACGAGTTCTGTCCTTAAATTTTCTTTTTCAAAAGCTTTGCTACACTTTTTCGGGTTTTTGGTAATTGCAAAAATTAGAGGCCCAACAGAAGAGATAGATAAAACCTGTGCATGATCTTTAATTTTAAGTTCAGATAATTTATTGCAAATACTGACTAATTTTGGATATAAAAAAGAACAATTTTTTATACTTCCCATATTAAACCTGTAATCATAAATAACATCCCCCATTGCTTTAACATCTTTATTTATCATTGCAGGAATAAATTTATGAAGCACATTGTAAGCATTGGATCGTCCATATTTTCTCCCGCATTCAATAAACCCATTTATATTTTCTAATTCTTTTTTTAAAGCTTCTTTTGAATCAACTTCTTTAAAATCTTTAGGAAAACCCAAAACAACAGAATATTCTTCAGGTATTTCAGCTGTTTTTGCAACTAAATTTTCTCCCAATAATAAACTAACCCCCCCTTCATAAAATCCTGATGCTGCAGACCCCCCAATACTCTGAACAGGGTTTAGTTCTGATTCATTTTCTTTTATTTCTTCTCCGTGATTTTGAGCAACATATTTTAATAATTCTTTTTTGTTTAATGGGCAATTATATATTTCATTAATTGCTGCACAAACACTTGCCAATAAATTGCTGCTAGATCCCATTCCCTGGTGTTTTATTTCACCAGAGTTGCTTACATCTATAAACAGGCCATTTTCAAATCCAATTGCTTTTTGCATTATTAAAAAAGCATGCTTGATTAAAGGCTTTCTCTTTGAATTCTCTGATATAATGCACTCTTTAGAAGAGATTGTTTTAATCTTAATATTATTAAATATTGCAATAGTAAAGATTATCTCTCCGGAAGCATAGATAAGATTTTTATTTTCTGCAATTTTGCTTGGATCTATCGCCATGGCATTTAATCTTGTGGGAAAAAGAATTTCCACTGATTTTAATACTGGAAAATTATTTTTGACTTTTCTTGGAAGAGGGTTAAATACTGTGCCCACCTTAAATGGGGAATAATCAGTTTTCATTTGAGTTAAAATAACTTTCTTTAATTTGCGGGATTTCTTTTACTTTTGATTTGCATACAAGACCTTCTTTGGCATTTTTATATTCAATGCCATTAATCCAAAAATTGCCTTCATTATATAATTTTTTTATCCACTTTTTACAATATTTTTTTTCTAAATTGTGATTCCCTGTTTTAGGGAAATTATCTAGAAATCCTTGCAATGATGAATTGGAGAGATAAATCCACTCTTCTGCATTAAGACAGGGGTCAATTCCCAGGAGCCGGATTAAATTTCCATTAAATTTCCTATTAAGATATGCACTTGAAACTTGGGGCAACCATGAGGGCTTTTTTGATCTCCCAGTTATCTTAAAATTCTTTATTCCTAAATTTTCATAAAATATTAAATCTTCAGGTCTGATAAAATTAGCTAAAAGAAATTCTTCAGGAGAGTTAATTTTTTTTGTATTACAACTTCTATGAAAAGAAACATCATTCATTCCTTTTCCCACTGTTTTATAATGCCCCTTCATTTTTAGACATCCCCTCCTACAACTTTCAGTTAACATGACTTCTATTTCAATTTGGAATTTTTGGGCAAATTTTATCAAATCTTTTAGATCTTTGAAGTTTCTGTTTACATCATGTTGGACAACTATTTTTGAAGGTTTTATATGCAAATATTTTTTCAAATCATCTTTTTTTTGTATTCTAGCAATTGTTGATATTGTTATGGGGATATCAGAGATTTCCCTAACAATCTTCATAATTTCTAAAGAGGCTATTATCAAAGATTCTGGATGTAGTTTATTTAAGATCCAATTTATATGTTGTTTAATGCTGAGAAGATTCTTTTTTATTTCTTTGCCAGTTAAAGGGGAGTTTAGAAGGTAAGCAAAATTTATCTTTTTTTCTTTTAATAAACCTCTACATTCATATATTTCTTTCATTTTGACAGATTTTAATACAGAAGGGTTTCTCCCATGACCAAGGGGGGATTTTGGAATTACTCCATACATTTCTCTTATGAATACCCCGTTTTTGCTCTCTTGTTTTGAAATAATTTCTAATATCTCTTTGTTCCAATGACAAGGCATTGTTAAGTTTGATTTAGCTATCATTTTACTTCCTCCTTCTTTTCTGTTATTGCTATTCTTTAACATGAATTCACATCCTCCACAAGTTTTTTTATTTGCAAAATGTTCTCAGTTTCTTTTCCCTTTGCATTTTCTAAGATTAATAATTCGGATCCTAATTTTGCACTTAATTGCTTTGTTTTTTCTAAAGATAAGTCTTGGTGTTTTTTTATTTTATATAGGGGTAGAATTTCTCTGGCTCTCTCTGTATCTTGATAATCCTTTTTTATTCTTGATAAAATATCTTTTGGATCGGAATAAATAAAAATATGGGCTGAAGCTCTTGTATATATCTCATAATCAAATGCGTAAAAAAATTTATTATTTCGATAGTGTACAACATGAGAGGTTATAATTAGGGGAGTATTCTGATTTTTTAGCAAATCTATAAATTCCTTGACATATTTTTTTGGAGGCCACTCCCCAGAATATTTTTTATTTTTTTTAGTTATCCATATTTTGAACTCTGTTCCAAAATCTATGCACTTTATTTTTGGATTATTTATTTTATTTAAATAAAAAGTTTTTCCTGCTCCAGGAACCCCAATAATTTCTATTAAGTTTTTCATATAATAATTACTTATAGAAATATTTATATACATTATCTAATTGTATATATTAGTAATAAAACATATAAAAAAAGTATATACATGGAATTAAGAAAAGTAAATCAAGTTGGGAAGGATACTTTAACAGTAAGCTTGCCTAAACCTTGGGTGAAAAGAAATGAGATTAAGAAAGGGGATCAATTAAAACTTGAGACTCATAATAATAAACTCGTGATAAAAACTGCAGAATCCAGACAAGAAATTGAGGCAATTGATACTGAAAATCTAAATACCTTTTTATTAAATAAATTAATTCTTAATGCCTATATGAAGAATGTTAGCAAGATTATGATTAATATTAATGCAGATAAAATTTATAATAGTGAATTAGAAACTGAGGTCTCTCTTGCAAATTATGTTTCAAGTATAATCTCTACTTATATGGGAATGGAAATAATTTCTCATAACAACAAGACTATCATTATACAAAACCTATTTGAAGGCGGAGAAGTTTCTAACTTATCTCTTATTCAAAAAAGGACAATTTCCTTGTTTACAGAATTTTTAGAGAGAGTTATTAATTCTTTAGATTCTCCTGGTGATTTGCACAATTTTCAAATTGAGAAAGAAGCCCTTAATATAAGAAAATTTATTTATCATAATATGAGGCTTATAGTAGATTCTGAAGAATCGACATTCTCAAAAATAAAATTTTATGCTCTTTATGACCATCTTGACAACTCCTTGCATAGTACTGAAAAATTAATAACACTTTTGATTCAAAAAAAACCTAGCCAAAAAGTAGTTGCACTAATTGGGGAGATTTTTGTTCTTTTTATTAAATTTTTACACATAAAAAAGAATATTGAAACACCCTCATTAAATAGATTAATTGCTGAAAGGCATAATTTATTAAAAAAAATTTCAGATTCAAATTTGAATGTTGGAGAAAGTAAAATTATTAGAGAAATAAGAATTTTTTTAAACCTTCATCATGACTTTATCCTTGCAAATTTGAGATAAAATTCTTTAAGACAAGATTTAAAAAAGTTATTTCCTAAGTAAAATCATGGAAAAGAAAATTTATTTATTAACAAAGAATAAGGGGAAACTCTTAGCAGCACAAAAGATTTTTAATGAATTTGGAATTGAGATCGGTTCAATTGAAAAAGAGTTTCCTGAAATACAGGCATCTTCAGGCATTGAAATTGCCAAATTCTCAACTGAATCTGCTTCTAAAGAGTTTAATATTCCGGTTTTAAGAGAAGATCACGGGCTTTACATTGAAGCATTGCAATATTTTCCAGGACCTTTTACTGCTTTTTTTGATAAAAACATGGATGTCAAGATTCTCTTAAAATTGCTTGAAAATTTTGAAAATAGAAATGCTGAGATGGAATTGGCTGCAAGTTTAACAATTCCAAACAAAGGTACATTTGAATCAGTTTATAGAGTTCCCTTGGAGATTGCAAAAGAGATTCAGGGAGAAAAAAGAAATTGGGATAAGGTTTTAAAATTAAGGGGGCAAAAAAAGACTTTTTCTGAATCAACTGAGGAAGATAATGTTGATATCTGGACTGAGAATTATAAAAATTTGGCAAAAAAGTTTTTGGAGATTTATGAATCTTTTAAAACTGATTAATCTTTATTTTACTGTATTTTTCCAACATAATATTCTTGTGATGACCCATTATGATTAAAAGTGAATTCGTCTCCTTCATTTTTTCCATGCATTGCAACAAAAAGAGGAGCATTGATAGTAATTATATTAACAGGCCCTTTTGAAGTTTGTATTTTTGTTCCAGCTCCTGCAGGAAGAATGTAGCAATATTTTTCTATTCCAGTATCAAGATTTTCTAATCCGACTAATGCTCCTAATGATACTGTATGAAGATTTTTTTTAATTTTATAATTCATTAAATTTCCTAATTCTGTTTCTAAAGTATATACTCTTTGATCTAATCCTCCTGCCAAGGTTTGTAACTGGTTTTTTGTTGTATCGCTATGGGAAACAGCTGCTCCCGGGGCAGCAATTGCTCTTTCTTTAGTGTTTTTTGCTGATTTCTTAATATTATCTAGATTCATTTGAAGTATCTTTACTGTTTCTTTAAAAATATCTTCTTTATTATAATTCATCATAATTTAATATTTTTGAGATGCTTTTTAAATCTTGTGTTTGAAATATTGTTGAGGGGGAATTCTGTTTTCATTGGAAGATTTGCAAAGGATTTAATCTCTGAGTAGTCAAACAAATTTATATATCTAAGAATTTTGAAGTCAAAATAGGAGATTTTTAATGATAACAACAGAAGGTTTTTGGTTTTTAAGGAAAAAAGTGAATAAGGTTAAACTTAGAAATTGTGGAGCAATTAAAAAAGCAGATATAGAGTTTAAAAGTGGTTTGAATATAATTAAAGGAAAAGGAGCCACAGGCAAATCCACAGTGATTAAATATCTAAAAAGCAAATATGACAAATTATCTCATAGTGAACAAATAATGATGATGCTTGATGGTTTTTTGGGATTACATGAATCCTTATTAATTGATGATGTTTTGGGTGGGATGGATAAAAAAAATTTAAGTAAAACCTTAATCAAACTATCAACATTCAAACAACAAATTATTCTTACTCTGGTGGAAATGCCTCAAGAATTTTTATCTAAAATCAAAAATAGCAAAGTTAAATGCAATGTCATCGATACAAGAGATTTTAAATTAAGATAATTAAAATGAAAAAGCATTTGCTGTTTATTTGCAGAGCAAGCATAGACAGAAGTCCTGCAGCAGAAGCTTTATTCAAGGATTCTGAAGATGTTGAGGCAAGGTCTGCGGGGTTTTTTCCAATGGATTCTTCTAAAAAAATAACCAGTGAGAAAATAAGATGGGCAAGTACGATATTCATAATGGATGAAAGAAAAGAGTTTCATAAGACACAGCTTCTCCAGAAATTTCCAGAAGCTGAAGAAAAAGAGATAATTGTTCTTGGCATTTCTAATAATTTTTGCAGATATGATAAAGAATTGGAAAGATTATTAAGGATAAAGTTAGAGGAGTGGTTGTGAGGATGTGTAGAAGGTAAAAATAGTTTAATCTCTGAGTAGTCAAACAAATTTATATAATTCTTAGTTTAAATTACTAGATGAAAGAGAAAATTAATAATAAAATGCAGTTAAAACAATCACTTATCATCAGAACCATTATGTTTTTATTTGGAATTATTAACCTTATTTATGGAATTTTTAATTTGTTTAAAGGAAGTTATTTGTTTGGAATTATTTTAATAATTCTTGGAGCAATATTAATGATGTGGTTTATGCTGGGAAAGAATAAATAAATACTAAATAATTTATTAATAATAAAAATGGAAGAAAAAATTATTGAACAAGGCACATATAAAATGGTTGTAAGAGGAAAAAAGCCAATTTCAATACCCGATTTAGAACTGACTTCAAAAGATGGAGAGAAAAAGCACTGGAAAGTAAAGGAAATCAAGGATAATGAGCTAGTTTTTGAGATTTTGGATAAATAAAAACAAGGGATTAAAATGAAAATTGAGACTTTACAAAAAATAGGAATTGGCTGGGGTATATGTATAATCATAATGTTAGCAATATTCATAATTATGGACTGGTATAAGATTTTAACTTAAAGATGAATTTAAAAATGAAAAACACAAAATTAAAATCAAGAATATTTAAAATATTACTATTAATTATTATTCCTTTACTTATTGTTTCAGCAATTTTGTTGAGTTATGATTTACTCGTAGGCAAGGTTGAAGGAATTACAAGACAAATTGTGTTTAGCTTTGTTATAATATTTTTAATCATATTTGTAACATATATCACTTTAATCTTAACAATACATGAAAAAAAGTTTGCCGAATATGGAAGCAGGGTTTCATATTTAAGACCCTTTGGTATTTTTCTTGCAAGTGTTATGATATTCTTCAGTGTGACTGAAATATTAATTTATAACAATTTTAGTGTTTGTTTTATAATTCCTATTGCAATACTTTTATTTTACAATTTAAATAAAAACAAGGGATTAAAATGAAAATTGAGACTTTACAAAAAATAGGAATTGGTTGGGGGATATGCATAATTATAATGTTATCAATATTCATAATTATAGATTGGTATAAAATTTTAAAATGATATACGAATGTGCATATTGTAACAAACTTTATGATGGGGAAGATGGAATTATGTGTGTAGAGCATATTAATTCATTTATTGGAACAAAACCAATTTATTTTTTTAAGTGTAAAAATTGTATATCACAAACACTTAGAAAGAAATTTGAAGCATTTAAAAATAAAACAAAATGAAAATAGAAATTGAATGGTATGTATTTTGGATAACACTCGCAATTATAATTGGCGGGATTATATGGACACTAATACCAAAATAAGAAATTAAAATGAAAAACTGGTGGAAAAGAAATAATGAGTTAATTTTATGGATAATTGGAGTTGGAATTATAATTGCTTTGGCATTAAGGGGATTTGGGGTGATTTAAAATGAAACAAAGCAAATATAAAAAATTTTGGAAAAAGAATTGGCATCACATACTATATGTAATCTCAATGATAATTCTGTTAACCTTAATATTTTTTGCAATAAAATCCCCCTAAAAATTTAAAATGATAACTTATATTACTCTTGTAAATATTTTCTTTACAATTTTTATATATGGATTTTTTATTTTATGCGGATGCGGAGTAATAGGTGTTGTTGATAAGAAATTCCCAAAAAGTAAAACACTAAGTTCTCTTATGAAAAATTATTGGAGTGAGGCATTGCTTATTTTATGCATGATTACAGCAGCTCATTTTTTTCTCAAGGGTGTTGGAGTGTACTGATTCAGCAAAACACTTAAATTTTTATACAGAATAAATGTAACTTTTTACAGTCTTTTTAGAAAAATTCCTAATTTCAAGTTCTTTTTTAAATTTTATTAGCAATTTTTTCATAAATTGAAGAATTCTCTAGAATTGATAATCTTATGTTATATTCAATTTTTTTACCGCCTTAGTAGGTGCATCCCCTGATGGGATGTCCAAAAATCTAAATAACTGGTGCCTTCGTTAAATCGTGAAAAGAAAAATTATTTTTCAATTACAAAACAACTAAACCCAACATTGATTTAACTGTTACATTTCACTTCTCCAAAATTTTTGCCAACTATAATTTAAAATAAAAAGGAGGAGTTCCAAATAATAAATAGAGAGAAAAAATTAGATTTAAAAATCAAAAATATATGTCTTCCTTATTTTATCAATACCTGTCTTAACTCTTTAAGATCTTCCTCAGACAAGGGTTCTTTATACAATTCATTAACTAACCATAGCCCACTTTCCCTTATTTTCTTTTTAGGAGAGGACAAACCTAACCAATTTTCAGATGGCTTACACTCATCACACAAAGAAACTGTAGAGATAATTTTAGATTCAAACTCAAGACGTTTGTCTTTTTCAGCAACTTCAAAAACCACAAAACTAAAATTATCTTGCATATGTTTTGTAACTCTTTTCTCAACTTCTTTCTTTTTTTTAAAATCAATTTTATTAGTATGGTCTTCTTTTGCTTTTCTTGTAGTTAAATCTAATTCCCATTGTTCTAAAAATGAGTCTTTATTTCTATTCAGCAATGCTCTTCCTATGTTTTTCCTAAATATGCTTCTGTCTTTGTTTTTATTTATGAAGTGTTGCCACAATCTTGATCTCAACTGATCATCTCCTGTATGTGTCCCAATCCTAACAATTCTATCAGTTCTATGAGCTTTCTCCCCTTTCTCAAAAATTATATAAATGCCATTATGTGGAATCTCATTTTCATTAAACCGAAAGTGGAATTTTTTCATCCTTTTAAATAGTTGATGAATTTTATTGCAATTCTCACTCATTTTGTTTTCTCCTTTAGATATTGAAGTTGTCTTCCAATACTTAATCCTTGTAAGGGAATTTTATAATTTTTTATATGGGGGAGCAAATATTTTCTATATTTATCTCCAGCTAAAAAAATAAATTTGTCATTCCTCAAATCTGTTATTCTACCTAAATGATTCATAACTTTGTTTGCCCATTCTTTTACTTCTTTGGAACGCATTGTGTTTAATGTTTTATTGTATGATTCAATTTCCTTATCCAAACTTATTAAACCATAATTAGCAGAAAGAATAAAGATTTTATCTGGCTTCAAAGACTTTGCATATTCTAAGTTCATCTTGAAAAGTGGACTAATATATAAATCCCTGGCTTTCGCTTTATGTAACAACTTTTTACTTACACATGAAATTAAGATTATTCTTGTCATAGTCTTTTAGATTCTATTTCTTTTAAAATACCAACAATTTTTAGCCAATCTTTCTTTTGCTGTTCAGTATTTCTTGTTAATCTGGCTCTTAATGAAGTGTGATAAAGGGGATAAATCCATGGTTTTGTATCAGTAATTGCTACACCAACATTATTTTTGAGAGTAAAATTTTTCAATTGTTTTGAATTTTTAAAAAATAGTTTTAATGATTTAAGAGGAATATTTCCTAATGTAACAATTAATTTAGGATTTACTGCTTTAAGCTGTCTTTCTAACCAGAAATGACAATTCTTAATCTCTTTTTGGGAGGGGGCCCTATCAATATATCCCTCATAAGTAGGATGGCAAATACAGGCATTAGAAATAAAAATTTCTGTACGAGAAATTTTTAGAGATTCGAAACATTCATGAAAATGATGTGCGGATGGATCATTGTTTTCAAAAGAGATATATCCCGATTCACCAGTACCAATCCTCCCGGGTCTTTCATTAATGAATATTATTTTAACATTTTCAAAACCGTTTTTAGGGTCGGGGCGAGGGACATGAATAGGAACATCTCCATAACATCTTTTACAATTTCGTGCTTCTTTAAAAATACCTTTTATTTCTGACATAATACTTTGAGAATATTCCCTGCTTATTAATATTTCTGATTTAGAACTCTTCCTAGTCCTAACTGATATTTAGTCTGCTATGCAGTAATCTATTATTTGGCAAAAATACTGCACCAGTCGATTTTCGGCGGTAAAAAACTCTGCGGACACCAGTTTTCCCACACTTCGTATGGGAAAAGAACTTAACAAGGCTTAGGGGGTTCATTCATCGTTCGCAAAATCACCCAGAAAACTTTCCTTAATTCCGATGTTATATGCAATTCAAAACATATTTTTCTAAAATGATAAGGTATGATGGGCTTTAGTGGCAATAAATTTGATTTTTTTATGGGGAGCATAATCTTGTATTTTCTCCAATATGTTCTGAAAACGACGTATTTATAAATTGAAAACAAGAATAAAACTTATATACTAAACATGATTTTATATGATAATGAGACTTAATATGAATAAACAACCAAAACCAAATTCAAAAAAGTATGTAGATTTAATCTCTGAGATTCAAAAAGGACAAATTAAAGTCATCAACTTTCAGAGAAATTTTGTTTGGAGTTTGGATAAAACCGCAAAATTATTTGATAGTATTTTAAAGGGTTATCCTATTGGAACTTTTATTTTATGGGAAAGACACGAAGGGTTGAATGATAGATTTAATATTAGAAACTGCGAATTACCCGCTATTACTGATAAGACAAAAGTCCAGTATATTTTAAACGGGCAACAAAGAATTACTTCACTTTATGCTGCTTATGTAGGTGCAAAAATTCAAAAAGAGGGTGAAAAGAAAATAACAAATTATGCAGACATCTATGTAGGTTTAGATAGCGATGTTGAAAATAATGATGACCAAATTGTGATTTCAGAAAAATCAAAAGAAGGCACATTTATTACACTTTACGAAGTTTTAAACTTTAATGATAATCTGCTTGAAATTAAAGAAAAATATTCTGATGAACAATTCAAAAGAATACACCAATATTTCCAAATATTTTCCACTTATGATTTTTCAACAATCGTTCTTCGTAAAGAAGATATAGATTCCGTCCTTGAAGCATTTACAAGAATAAACACAGGCGGGCAAAAACATTAAATCCTAAGAAAAAAAGAAAGCCTATCTGATTACTAGGAACAAAAAATATTTTTTAAACTTTCCTCACTTTGTTCCGCAAACTTCCCTTAATTCTGATGTTAACAATTAATCATAAAAACCCTAAATCCATTCTATTTTCATGTTGTTAACAAAATCAAATTACCTTTTAGGATTGCAATGCTCCAAATTACTCTGGGTTGCGAAAAACGATAAGCAGAGAATTCCCGAGCCAGACAAGATTGCTCAGGCAAAATTTACAGAGGGAAATATTATTGGTGTTCTTGCAACAAAAGTTTTTGAACAAGGTATAGACTTGTCTGGACTGGATTTTAATGAAAATTTAGATAAAACAAAACAAGCATTAAAAGAAAGAAAACCTATTTTTGAAGCAGGTTTTTTAGTGAATGATTTATTTTCCAGAGGAGATATTTTATTCCCTGCTAGAGAAGATGAGTGGGATATAATTGAAGTTAAAAGTGCGACACAAGTGAAAGAAGTTAATCTTTATGATGTTGCTTTTCAAAAATATGTATATGAAAAAGCAGGATTAAAAATTAGAAATTGTATTTTAATGCATGTAAATAATCAATATGTTAGGGATGGGGGAATTGAGCCATCTGAACTTTTTATTTTGGCTGATGTTACAGAGAAAATGGTTGAATTTTCTGAAGGTATTGAAGAAAGAATTAAAGAGATGTTAGAATTAATTAAATCTAAAGAAAAGCCTAAATGTGCAATTGGAGTTTATTGTTCAAATCCCTATGACTGTGCTTTGAAGGATGAATGCTGGAGGGGTGTTCCAGAAGAAAGTGTGTTTGAGTTTTATAGGATGTTTAAGAAAAAATGTTTTGAGTTATATAGTGAAGGCATTTGTTGTATGAAAGATGTTCCTGAAGATATTATGTTAAATGACAAACAAAAAATTCAGAGAAGACTGGCTTGTGATGGCGGTAAGCATATGGATAAATTAGGTATTAAAAATTTCCTAAATAATTTAAAATATCCAATTTATTATTTGGATTTTGAAACAATTAATCCTGTTCTTCCAAAATTTAACGGGATGAAGCCTTATCAAAGAATTCCTTTTCAATTTAGCTTACATGTTCAAGATAAACCAAATGGTGATTTAAAGCATGTTTCATTTTTAGCAGAAGGTGTGAGTGACCCTAGACCTAAGTTTATGCAAGCTTTAAAAGATAATCTTGCAGATAAAGGAAGTATTTTAGTTTATAATCAGAGTTTTGAGAAAGGTGTTATGAATGAGTGTTCAGATGCTTTGCCTGAATTTAAAGAATGGTATGAAGAAAATATCTTGCCTAGAATAAAAGATTTATGGGATGTTTTTAGAAATTTTTATTATTATGATCCTAGGCAAAAAGAATCTGCTTCAATTAAGTATGTCTTGCCTGCCATGTCTGATTTAAGTTATAGTGATATGGAGATTGGTAATGGTGCTTTGGCTAGTTTAGAATATGAGAGAATAACTTATGAAGAAAATGTTTCAGACAAAGAAAAAAAGAAAGTTAGGGATGCGTTGGAAAAGTATTGTGAGCTTGATACTTTGGCAGAGGTTGAGATTGTTAAGGGGTTGGGGGAAGTTGTCGAAAAATGATAAAAGCAATATTATTTGATTTAGATAATACTCTAATTGATTTCATGAGGATGAAAGAAAAAAGTTGTGAGTCAGCAATTGACGCCATGATTCTTGCAGGGTTAAAGACCAATAAGAAAAAAGCAACAGAAGAATTGTTTAAATTATATGATAAACATGGAATTGAATATAGAAATATTTTTGAAAAATTACTAAAGAAAATTAATGGAGAAGTGGATTACAGAATTGTCACTCATGGAATTGTTGCATATAGAAAGCTTAGAGAGTCCTATCTTTCTGCTTATCTTGGAACAAGACCTGTTTTAACTAAACTAAAAAAGAAATATAAATTAGCAATTGTTACTGACGCACCTAGAAGAAATGCTTGGTTCAGATTAGTAGCTCTTAGAATTGACCAATATTTTGATGTGGTTGTCACTTCAGGAGATGTAAGGAGGCGAAAAAATGTTGCCACTCCTTTTAATCATGCTTTAAAAAAATTAGGGGTAAAACCTGAAGAAGCATTAATGGTTGGAGACAGAATTGCCAGGGACATTGACACTCCAAAAAAACTTGGAATTAAAACATGTTATGCGAGATATGGTGATTTAAAACCTGTAAAGAAAGGAAAGAGCGGGGCTGATTTCGAGATAAATGATATTGGAGAGTTGGTGGAGAAGATAAAGAAATGGGAATAAAAAAAGAGAGAGAAAGGGATGATGGGTGAAGTAACGATATCTATAAAAAAGAGGAAGTATAAGATAGAACATGAAAGTTTATGAAATCTTAGATAATCTTAATAAAGATTATTTTTTACCTTCAATTCAAAGAGAATTTGTATGGAAAAGAAATGAAAATAAAATTGAAAAATTATTTGATTCAATATTGCAAAAATATCCCATAGGGTACATAACAACTTGGTCAAAAAATAAAGAATTGAATGAGCAATTAAATTTAGAAATTTATGAATTTGTTGATCAATTTAATGAAGATAATTCTCATAATAGACTTGCTAACACAAATGGTGTTAGAAAAATAAACCTTGTTTTAGATGGTCAACAAAGGTTGACTGCACTTTTTATTGGATTAAAGGGAACCTACACCTATCTTCATTATAAGAAAAAAAATGTTTGTAAATTATATATAAATCTTTTCTCAAATATAGAAGATTCTGAAAATAATGTTGAAGGCTTAAAATATGAACTAAAATTTTTTGAATCCCCCCCAAAAGATAAAAAAGAGTTTTGGTTTGAAATAGGAAAAGTATTAGATTTTAAGAAAGATAGTGTGGAAGATTTCAAATCCCATTATCATGAAGAAATTATTAGAAAATCTGAAGGGAATTCTAAATTAGAAAAAAGAGCTATGGAAATATTGGGAGAGATTTATAATTCTTTTTGTGAAAGAGATGTTATTAAAGAAGATAGAGTGCCCGACACGGATGATGATGAGAAACTATTAAATATTTTTGTGAGAACAAATGATGGGGGAATGCCATTAGAAAAAGCAGATTTATTATTATCTTATATGGAAGCGAGCAAAGAATATTTTCGACCAAAAGGGGCTAGGAAAGAGATACATGGATTTGTGGACGAATTAAATAAAGAATCTAAAAATATTCCAAATTATAAATTCAAAAAAGATGACATTCTTAAGGCCACATTAGTTTTATCCGACTTGCCTGTTCAATATAAACTAAAAAATTTTAATAAAAATAACTTAAAAGAAATTAGTGATAAATGGGAAAATATAAGAAAATATATAAAAAATACTAGGGATATGATTGCTAGATTTGGATTTCAGAAACAAAATATCACCTCAAAAAATGCGTTAATTCCCATTTCATATTATTTGATGAAAAATAAATTATCTAAAGATTTTATTGATTCAGAATCTGTTAATGATATTGAACTTAAAAAGGAAATTATCAATTGGTTAATAATTTCTACATTAAAACAATCATTTGGAAGATCAGGAGATTCCATGTTAATGGAGATGAGAGAAAGCATTCAGATTGGAAAAACATTTTCAGAATTGATTAAAGGATTGGATTTAAATAAAGAAGATATTGAAAACTTCATTGATAAAGAAGGATACCATTCAAGGTATTCCCAATTAATATTAATGTTGGTAACTGGCAAAAAATATTGGATAGATACCCATCAAGATCATATTTATGCTCAATCATTATTTAAAAAAGAAAATTTAGAAAAGAAGAATCTGAATGATAATAAAATTAAGGAATATCTTAAATATAAAGATTCTATCATTAATTTACAATTATTACCTTCTTCATTAAATTTGGTAAAGACAGATGAGGACCTTATTGATTGGAAAGCTGACAAAAATAACGAATTTTTAAAATCGCAATTAATTCCCCTAAACCTTGATTTAGATTTTAGCAAATTTTTAAATTTTATAAAAGTTAGAAGAAAAATTTTAATAGAAGCACTTTGTAAAAAATTGGATGTTAAATGAAATAAAAATGAAAACTTTATCTCTTAAACAACCTTTCGCAGAACTTATAGTTTCTGGAAAGAAAACCATTGAACTTAGAAATTGGAATACAAAATTTAGAGGCAAATTTTTCATTCATGCTTCTAAAATTCCAGATTCAAAATCTATGAAAAAATTTGGTTTTGATAAATTGCCTGTGGGAGCAATTGTTGGAAAAGCAGAGTTAATAGAAGTTAAGAAGTATGAAGAAGAAAAAGAACATAAAAAAGACAGAAGCAGACATTTGGCAGATAGTTCTTGGGGCAAGTATGGTTTTGTTTTAAAGAATGCAAAAAGAATTAAGCCAGTTGAAGCAAAAGGGAAATTGGGTTTTTGGGAGTTTGAGTCCAATGGGATTGTTGCAAATAAGGGATTTAAATCTTCTGTCGCATTAGGGACTTATTAATTTTCAATCTTACTTTCTAAATTTTCAATTTCTTTTTCTATCTGTTCTTTTCTCGCTTTATCTCTCTCTATACTTTCCCCTGTTATTTGTTTAACTATTCCTTTTAATGCCTGTTTTTTAGGTAGTTCTTCATTTAATCTTTTTAATTCTTCACTATATGCTTTTATCTTCTTTACTTTTTCCCTTATTATTTTATTAACCTCCACATTTGTTTTAACACCCAAACATAAAGATAATATTTTAAATATTTCAGAAATTCTATCTCTAAATTCTTTTTCATCTAATTTAAATTCTGCTTCCATTAAATTGATTGTAGGTGTTTCACAATAATATTTTGGTTTCTTTTCTATTCTTTTTTCTTCTCCCTCTTCCCTAATTTTTTTAGCTTTTTCAATAATATCATCTATAATATTTTCATTTATTTCTTTTGTGTCCCAACTCCCTTCTTCTTTATATTCTGGAGTTTGAAATTGCATGTGGGCTTTTATTTTTCTTTGGATTTTTATTTTCCAATCGTATTTTAAATCTAATAATTCTTTTGTAATTTTATCTTTTAATTCTCTGTTAACTCCCCTCATAATTGTTTTGAACTTATCATAAGCCCCTAAATTATTAAAAGTTAAACCTAATCTCCCAAATCCTGTGAGATTTCCTTCTTTACTTAAAACATCAAAGAAAACATTTGGGTCTGCCTTTTGTGTTGCTATTTCTTTATTTTCTTCCTTTTGACAAAACAAAAGCCAATTTTCTCTACTTATTAATTCAAAGATTTCCTCTTTATTTCTTTCAGGAATTAAATTTTCCTCATTAACTTCTTCTTTTGCTAGATTATACCATTTAACATAAACATTTTTATCAACTAACTTACTTCTTTCCATTCCCATAGAATTAGATAATAATATGATTTAATAAATTTAATTGTTCAGGAGATTGCCACAAATAATGGATTTTGAATTAGTGCAACATTATTGACTTTTAGGATTATTTAATTGAGTTTAATTTCTCATTCTTCTTATCTTTAATTTCTTCAATTTCTTCAAGTCTTTTTTTGATATCTTTATCAATATCTTCCATTTCCTTTATTATTTTATCTTGCTCTTCTAATTTTGGAACTGGTATTTTAATTATTTCTATCTCTTTCGTTGGAACCATATTTTTAATTCCAACCCCAATAGCATCTTTAACTAATTTCCTTTGTATATCATCTGATTCTAAAACAATTTCGAGGTATTTTGGTCTGATTAAATCCTTATTCACTCTAAATCTCATAAGAACTGAATTAAATATCCCTTTTTCAAATTTTTCAGGAACTAATGCAATTTTTCCCAAAGTTCCTGCACAAGTCATTAAAACATCATCTTGTTGTATTTCAAATCTCTTTAATTCTTCAAATTTATCTTCTGTTAGATAATATCTTCCAATTTCAAAATTATTGTTAATAACATTTCCTTGTTCATATATTTTGTATTTTCCACCTTCTTCTTTGTTCACACAAACAGATTTTTTAATGGAACTACCAAAAGGTCCACGAATAATTTTAGATATTCCATCTTTTCCCCCCAAATCCATTAATCCCTCTCTATTATCTTTTTTATGATTTAGAGATGGTTTGAATTTTGAGAACTTTAAACTATAATCAAGGTTAGATTTGTATTTTTCTATGTCTTTTATTTGTTTAATCAATTCTTTAATTTTTTTAGAGATTTCAATTATTCTATTTTGTTTTTCTTCTCTTTGCTGTTTATTTTTAATATCTGAAAGTTGTTTTTTAAGAATGGATAATTTATTTTGGTTTCTACTTAACTCTTCACTTGCAGAACTTAATAAGATTAAATTATCGTTCAGTTCTTTTATATTAAATATTTTGTCTGAATTTACATAAAATATTTGTTTTTTTTCAAATAATTTATTTTTGTCTTTAAAATATAAATCAATATCAGAATTACCTTTTATTTTATCCCTTTGATTATTAAGTGTAAATCCATCATTTTCAATTTCTATAAACTCAATGTCATAATTAGTTTTTGGTCTTCCTTTTTTCCAAAATATTACATAAGTTTTAGAGAATGTATAGGGGGCAAAAACCCCTTGTGGTAACGAAATTAGTTTTATTATTTGTCCTTCTGTTAATAATTTCTCCCTTATTCTTATATAATCTCTTTTTGATGTAGTCCCAATTATTCCAGATGGAGCGATAAAAATAGAATATCCTTCTCTTTTTATTATGTCTAAAAATCCTTCAACAAATGCTGGTTCATTTATTTTTTTCCCAAAAGGCATATTTCCTATTGAAACATCATAAATATTATTGTGAGTTTTTTTAAATTCAATAAAATCTTGATTAATTATATTTGTATGCCCATCTCCAGCAAGTATCATATTCATTTTTGCAATTTCCGAAGTTCTTTTACTAAGTTCAACACCCCAAACACAATTAGTTTTTATTACAGGCATTAATTTTTTATCATCTCCAATTTCTCTTCTTAATTGTTTAAAGATATTTATTAGAAATCCTCCTGTCCCACAAGTTGGGTCAATATAAGTCATAATTTGTCCTTTGGTATTTGTAAGCCATCTATCTTTCATTACTTCATTTAAACATCTAATAATAAACTTAACAATATGTCTTGGAGTAAAATATTCCCCAATATCAGAATGAATACTTCCATAGTTAATAAAATATTCAAATGCTTCCCCTTTAACATCTAAATCATAACTATCTAAATCTAACCCTTTTATTATCTCCCACATATCAGTTAAAACAGCACTTCCAAAATATTCATTTATACTAAAAGAGAATTTATTCTCAAATATTTTTGCTATTGTATCAAAAACATTTTTTATACTGGTTTCAGTTGCATTAGTATCTAAATTTTTTAAGTTTTCATCTAATTCCTTTCTATATTTTGTCTTCCCAAACAAATCAGTATTTTCTTTAATAAGTTTAAGGAATAAAAAAGCCATAGTTAAATGTAATCTTTGGTCTGAGGTTACTCCATAACCTCTCAACTTATTATTTATTTTATCAAAAGTATCTTTTAAATTTCTTTGATTTTGTAAGGAGATTTCTTTAATATCTTGTAACATAGAATTTGTTTTAAAAAAATCAATAGTTAAATCTTCAAAACAATCAATATAATCCAAATCTTCTAAATAAATTATTTTCTCTTCAATTTTATACTTACTAACATAAAAAGATTTAGAATCTGTTATAATCAAAACAAAATATTTTGTTAATAAGTCTTTTTCAAATAAGAAGTGGGCATAATCTAATGCTTGTTTTTTTGCATTTATTAAACTGCCATATTTTAATTTGTTTTCAATAATAAAAGAGTATTTATTTTTATTATCAAAATTTTTTATTATAAAATCTGGTTTCTTTTTATTCTCAAAAACAACATTATAAAAATAATCCCTATCAGGTTTTAATTTTATTTTTGTTAATTGTTCAATTATTTTTGCATCAACTTTGTTTGCTTCTGTATTTGGATTAATTGATGTTGCTTTCATTTTTCTTCCTCCAAAAATTTTGAGATTAACCTTTCCATTTTGTCTGATTTGTTTATAGAATTTTTCTTGCAGAAGTCGTTGAATTTTTTTAGAATTTGGGGGTTTATAGTTGCACTTAATCTTCCTTTTTTCTCCACCCCTTTTTTCATAATTAAAAGATGATTTTTTCATTTTTATACCTTTATATATTAATAACATAAGTATTATTAATAATATTAATATTACGAGTAATACTTATAATACTTTTGGTAGAAATTTAGAAAAGACTATTTTTAACAAAAGGGGCAAGATAGATAATAAGCAAGATAACCAAAACTATTGACAAAATTGCAAAGAAAATTTCAATTACTTTTCTTATTCCTTCCCATTCTTTATCTCTACCAATTATCACAAAAATAAAAGTTACAATCTCTAAGGCAATTAACCACTTTATATGGTCTATACAAAAATTTATTATTATTTTTTGTAAGTCCATTATTTTTTCTTCAACTCTTTCTTGATAATCTTCTTTAACTAATCAGAAATATTTATTTTGTTTTTAATGCAGTTAATCTTAACTTCTTGCCATAAGTCATCTTCTATAACTAAACTTGTTTTCTTTTTAACCATATAAAAATATACCTATGAGGGTATATCAAGATTTATCTCCCAAGCCACTGCCCCCACACATACATATTAAGTCGAGTGGCTTGGGCGGAAATTCTTAAAATTTAGTCGACGAGAAAGGCGATTTTACACCTGAAAAAGGCGAGTCCTATCTTTGGGGCTTTTTTGCGGTTTTTAGGAGCTTATTTAATCTTAACTTTACATACCTTTTATCTACTGCATCACCCAATTTCTTATAGTTTTTAACTTTATTTTTATTAGTCACAACAAAAAACCATTCATCATAATTTTCATCCAGATAAATTTTTCTTTCTTCAAGTGCCTTTATCCTTGTGAGCATAGATCCAGTCTCAACTTCAATTGCATATCTTTTGTTTTTTATCTTGAAAACAATATCTGGTTTTTTAGTTGTATAAAGTTCTGTTTCAATTCCATTTTTTTCCAAAAATTCTGAAATATTATGGGTCATGAACAGATGCATCAGGCTTTCATTATGCCTTGGAAGTAGAAGAAATGTTTCCATCTTGTTAGTCAGCAAACTTTTGTATCTTTTAATCTGGTAGCCTTCATCTAAAAGATATTTTATCTCATCTTTGTTTAATTTACTTTTTCTAAAATATCTTTTATTCTCATCAATGTTTATTTTCACATTTCTGCTGGGTTTTCTTTTTATCGGGGTTTTTCTTCCAACAATTTCATCTGCATTTGTTGTAATTAAATCATGTTCTTTTGGTGATGCAATTACTCTTATTTCAGAATGGTCATCTTCCATAATCAAAAGCCCCTCTCCAATATTTGCAGTCAGCAAATGATTTCTTTCAGAAGAACTTAAATGAAAAGTTTTGCAGATGCTGTCAATTACTGCAGGCTTCTGCCTCATTAGTAAAGTATAAGCAGAATTTGCTAAAACAGACTTTCCTGCTTTTGAATTTAAAAGCCCTTCAACTTCCTGATTAATCAGCAATAATCCAAGATTAAATTTTCTGCAAGTCTTGACAATTTCAAAAATATAACCTGCTTCTTCTGCTCTTGAAAGCAAAGTCCAAGCTTCATCAATAAGCAATATTTTTCTCTCTAAATCAGATTTCATCTTCATGTGAATATAATCCAAAACAAGAAACATGACAGATGGTTTAACTTGTGGAGGCAAATTCCCAATATCAAAACATACAAACCTATTATTAAAATCAATATTAGTTTTACGATTAAAAAAACTAAAAACCCCGCTTACATACATTTCAAGACGGCTGGAAAGGCTATTAATTGTCGCTTGCTCTAGTTTTGACGAATTTTTTTCCATCAGCTTAAGCACTTTCATCAAATCGCCCAAGATTGGCGGCTTATTATTCCATGTATCAGGATTTTTTGTAATGCCCTCTTTTTTATAAGTCATGCTTAATGCCTTGTCTAAAAACGCCTTTTGAATATCAGTTAACTCGCCTAACATAACTTTCATTAAATCTATCAGCGATAATCTCTTGTCAAGATAATTGTGCCCCATTAAATCAAGAGGATTAATGATTGTATTAGAATCCCTTGACAAATCAATTCTCTGCCCTTCAAACTTCTCAACTAAATTTGTATATTCTCCCTGGGGGTCAATCACCATTACTTTTGTCCCATTAAGCAGATATCTTGTTATTAAAAGCTTGGAGAAATAAGACTTGCCTCCGCCTGATTGTGCTAAAATTAATCCATTGGGATTGGGCAGATTGAAAATATCTTTGATGATAGGAATATTATTTTTATTCATGCCTAACCATACGCCATTGTCATCTGCCTGTAGGAATTGGCTTGTAAAAGGAAAGAACGCTGACAACGCCTCTGTGGCGATATTTCGGCTTATATTCAGGCTATCCTCACCTAATGGTGCAATTGATTTAAATCCCTGAAGCATCCGCAGAGTCGCTGTTTTTGGCAAAATCATAATGCTGTTAAGTTCAGATTCAACTTTTTTTGTAAGCAAATCAAGCTCTTTAATTGAATCTGCCCGGCACATAATATAAAGGCTAATATTAAACAATCTCTCTTTTCCTTTTTGCAAATTTTTCAAAGTATTTCTTGTATCATTATACTGGATTTCTAATGATGGATTGATTATGCCTTTATGTTTCATTGAATATAAGTCAGCTCTTTGCTTTTGAAGTTCCCTGTTCAAATCAATAAGCATATTTTCAATTGGGTATGGCTTGATATGCATGCTTAAATCAAAATCTCCAAGTGAGCTTACTATTCTGTCAAGAAATCCTGTTTCAACATTACGGGGATATCCATGAGCATGCACTATTCGATAATATTTTTTATTAATTTCCAGATGATCAGAATTATTTTTAATGTATTTTGGAGAAATGCTTGGCAAAAAATCTTTCCCCTTATTTCCTAAAAAGCAATTAACTAAAAGCTTTTTGAGCTGAAGGCAATTGAGTCTTTCAACCTTGAGATTCAATGCTCTTAATCTGTCAATGCAAATGTCTGTCTGAATTTCTATATCGTTTTTTTCAGGGATTATTAAATAAAAAACCCTGTTCATGATTTTATTGCTGCTTATTGTATTTTGCAAATGCTGTTTGTAATCTTTAAATAATTTTAGAAATGTTTTTCCTTTTAATCTGGATTTTAAAGAAGATAAATATCTTTTAAGCTCAAGATTTTCAGTGTTCATGATTATCTGGGTTGGAAAATCCAGTGAATTAAGAAATT
>Ga0180732_1000340_pt1 | contig 42876 bp, 55 predicted proteins | sample KR11_01MetaG_FD_148674 | JGI IMG/M metagenome (GOLD analysis project Ga0180732, IMG submission 148674) | Groundwater microbial communities from the Olkiluoto Island deep subsurface site, Finland - KR11_0.1 MetaG | ecosystem: Environmental > Aquatic > Deep subsurface > Groundwater | place...
TTACAATACTTATCTGGGCTTTATTGAAAAGCTTTGAAGCAATTTGAAAAAGCAATTAATTGGAGGCAAAAGAAATGTTAAAGGAAATAATCATTTGTAATCGCTGTGGAAAAGTTCATAGAAATATATTAACATCAGATGGTAAGGTTCAATGTGTAAGATGTCATAAATGGATAAAAGAATAATTAATTAGAGGCAAATGAAATGGAAACAGATGATATGATTGGAGAATCAATTAGTTACCTTAAAGATTATTTTACAATCACTGAAATTTCAGATTGGATATATCAGAATTATAAAATTAGTGTTTCGGACTATTTAATTAGAAAATATTTAAAGGAATGGTGTAAACATGATAGAAAAGGTGTGTGGTATAAATATAAGAAAACTTGAAAAGCATTAATCAGGAGGCAAAGAAAGGAACCAGAACCATTAAAAAATAAAGGAGTAATAGGGCAATATAGTGATTACGAGAAGTTTGGGGATAGTATCAATTTCAAAGAAAGGATGTTTTTCAAATCAGAGATTAAATCAGCAGTTGAATGGTTAGAAAAGAAAATAGGAGAATCTAATAATTCAGATACAATTTGTATGTCAAAAGGGGAATTATATGAATGGATAAACAAAGCTTTTGAAGATGTTATTGAAAAGCATTAATCAGGAGGCAAAAGATGATAGAAAAAGCAAAAAAACTATTACTTTGTCCTGAATGTGGTGGATGTGGGTTTTGGTATTGTGATGAGAGAGGTAATGAATATAAGAGACCTGTTAAATGTGAGGATTGTAATGGGTCAGGTTTCATCAAAGAAAAGCATTAATCAGGAGGCAAAAGAAAATGATACAAGATTTTGTAAAATTAAGAAAAGGAACAAATCCAAAAACTGCATTAAAGAAAAGCACAAAGATTTTATGGGACTATCTATTGTATAATTCAAAGAATTTTAAGTTAGAAGAAAATATCACTATTAACTTTAGTGGAGGAACTCAATAAGTAAAAAGCATTAATCAGGAGGCAAAAGAAAATGGATTGGTATGATAAAGAAGAAGTAATGAGAGCTTGTGCTATTGGAGAAATGGCTAACATACTTATTGAGTCAATGGGTTGGAAAAAAGCATATGAAAAATACAAAAAAGATATGTTTGAGTATATGAAGGATTTTAAACAAGTAAAGAAAGTTGAAAAGCAATTAATCAGGAGGCAAAGATGAAACTTGAAACAGGAAGCATTTTATCATACACTGGAGCATTTACAATACTTATCTGGGCTTTATTGAAAAGCTTTCAGGTAATTTAAAAGCATTAATTGGAGGAAAAATGTTAGAAAAACTAAAAAAGAAATCAATAACTTTAAGATATTTAAGAAGCAATAAAATCCCAGATGTAGAGCATAAGTTAAACTTTAGATTTGTTTTATTGGATGATGCAAAAGAAATGTTAGAACAAGAGATTAATTGGCTTGTGAAAGAATGCCAAAAATATCAAAGATATTGTGTTGAGAATGGTGTTAAGGAAGATAGAAAAGAAGAAAAGATAAGCGAAATGAGGGGCTGGATTAAAAAAACAAAGAAATTGCTTAATGCCATTAAGTTTAATATAGAACATCCGTCAAAAAATAGAGATATTGTAGGTGGATTAGAATTAGGATTGATAGATGATTTATTAAGAAAATCAAAAGCTGAAAAGCATTAATCAGAGGCAAAGATGAAAATAAGAACAAACCAAATAAAACGCAAGTATGGTGAATTTATTTTTAAAGATGTCACCTATGATGAAAAAGAAGAACAAAAAGAAAAAATAAGGAAAATGGAAATATATCGTTGGAAAAATGGTAAATTAAGTATAATTATAGATAATTCTCTAACATTTGTTGTTAAAGAAAAAGAGCTTGTTAATGGAATAGAGAAATTACCAAAGATTTGAAAAGCATTAATCAGGAGGCAAAAGATGGAGAAAGGAGAATATGATGGAATTGAATCTATATGTCCTCATTGTGGGTATATGAAATGCGATTGTAAGTGTGAATTTTATGAATAAAAAAGCAATTAATCAGGAGGCAAAAGAAAATGGCAACTAAAAAATGGTGTAATGTATCAGGATGTAAGAATTTTATATTTGCTACTTTGGATGATTTATGTGAGCATAATTGGACTGCTTTTCAAATACCAACAGGAAAAGGAAAAGTTCGCTGTTATTGTCCTAATCATTTAAAAGAATGTAAAGAGGATATGCACAAAGCATTATCAGGATATGTAAAAGAAAAGCATTAATCAGGAGGCAAAGATGGAAAAGTATAATATAATTTTTCAAAATTCACAAGTTTTAATGGTTATTCAAGCTAGTAGTAATAAAGAAGCAAGAGAAAAGTTCTTTAAATCAATTTCAGTAAAAATAAGAAGAGTAGGAAAGCATTAATCAGGAGGCAAATGAAATGGAAAAGGATAAAATTGAACAATATTATTATGTTAAATATGAATGTAGGTTTTGTGGTAAGGAAGTTTTAGAAAAGGACTTAGACAAACACCAAAAAGAGTGTGAAGAATAGTTAAAAAGCAATTAATTGAACTAAAATGTGCAATGACCAAAATAATGTTTTAAAGAACTAAAGTGAGGTTAAAAGTGGAAAAAGACCAATTAATAAAAAAATTAGACGAAGCAAAAGAACATATACTAACTGCAAGAGGATTACTTTATGATTTGTATGATGAAATAGAAAAAATAGAAAAAAAGGTGATTAAATGAAAAAGGAAAAAAGCTACAAAGATTTGGATATAAATGCTCCGTTTGTATTAAATTTCATGCCAGACCAGACAGCAGGGCATGCTATTCTAAAGCAGGCAAATGTAGAAGGTGAAGGACTAGGTGGAAAGACATTAACTACCTGCTATGCAAGAGATGTTCATTTAGAAGAAACTACTTTCGGTTTCGAAGGAGCAGAAGAATTAAAAGTAAATAGGACAATAGTAACCGAGCCATTTCACAGGGTTTCAGTGCCTAAAGGAGACTTTTCAAGGCATAGTGACATAATATTCTTATTGCCTAAATTCAGCAAGGATCTGCCAGACAAAGTGGCAAACTCAGCATTTGGTGAGATGTTAAAGATATTCATAGAGGTACTTGATGTAAAGCAGTCAGTAATAAAAGCTTTAGAGGAAGGCTCTAAGACAAAAAGCCAGGTACTTGATGACATAAACACCACAGGAGAGCTTACTGAAAAGAATCTGAAGAGAATAGTTGCAATCACAAAAAACATTTTATCAAGCAGCGTAAAGGAAACGGATTTCACTCCATCTTTTCCAAAAGAGAAAAAATTGTTTTAATGACAGGACTGGAAAAGTGCGGTTATAATTATTTGTGAGGTTAAAAATGGATAAAAAAGCTGAATTCCTTAAATTGATTGATTCAAAGAAAGTAAAACAAATAAATATATTTGGCACTATTGCAATAGGAAAATTAAGGAATTTCAAAGGATTTCAAAGGGTTAATCTTAATTTAAGTTATCTAAAGGAAGTGGTTACCTTACTTGAAAAAGAGGGTTATGAAGCTGTTGATTTGTTTGTAAGAAATGATGTTCCTATACAGATAGGAAACAGAAATAAAGGGTATCTAATTGCTCCAAGACTTCCAAAAAACAAAGAAGAAAGATATAAATTAAGTCCAATAGAAGATTATATTTCAAGTGAGGTCTAAAATCATACACCAAGAAATTTTATTAATCCAAGAAGCTTTCAGCAGCCATTTGCCTAAAGATAAATCTATAATCCAAGAAGAAAAAATCGAATTCACAGAACTGCAACTAAAGGATCTCAAAGAAAAGGCAAATGAAATTGAGGTATATAACACAAACTATATTCTAAAGAATATAAACGAAAAGAATACATCCTGGATTGCACTGTCAGAATCAGTTTTGTTTTGCTTGGATTTCTTAGGGTCATTAAAAATATTTAAAAAAGATTTAAAGAAAAAATTAGAAAAATACTTGGAAAATTTCAAGGATCTAAAGGAACTAAGCACTTTGGTAAAAGACTTCAGGGAAGAAAGCTGGACAAGACCAAAAGTAGAAAGGAAAATAAAGGAATTAATTGAAGATAAGCAGAATAAGTTAAACAGTTTAATCTCATTCACTTTAAGCATAAAAAAGCTAGAACCCAGGTTAAAAGAGGAAAAAGATTTCGGAGATAAGTGGAAAAAACTCCCAGTATTCAGACCAATAAGAAAAAGAAGGAAAAGAAGTTATCCAATTATGTGAGGTTAAAAATGGAAAGAAACATAAAACAGGAATTCGACAACTTAATGGCAGTTTTAATGGAAAAAGGCACTATAAACTCAATTGAAGTTGAAAAAGTTTATAACTAAAGGAGGTGATAAAAATAATCTCAACAATAGGATTTTCAATATCCTTAATGTGCATTTTGTTTGGAGTTTCATCAGTTATATACTCTCTTGCAAAACTATCTGAATCAACAAGAAAGTAATATCAAGAAAGTATGCATTAAGAAAATAAGCTTTTGTTCATCAAGAAAATAAACTCTAACAGACAGGCAGGTTTAAGTGGCTCATCCCCTCTTTTTCCTACTTATCTGGAGATATTATGCAGATAATCAAACAAATCTTGGACAAAAAGTATGAATCCTGGCTAATGGGAAAGAAGAACGGAATCTATAAGTTCTACGATTTCTTTCAGGCAGTGAGCCTAGCAAGTGCTTTTAATAAATTAAACAATAGAAAATTTTTAAGCAAAGAAGAAATAGTGTACAGAAGCAGGCTATGGAAAGCATACTCTTTCAAGATAATGAACTCAGTAATAAACAGCATAAGCAAAAATCTGTATGAGATGAAAGACCAGTGGATTAATGCAATTAAAAATAAGTTCCAGATAGTCAGTGAGACTTATCGTAATGAAATATTAAGGATAGTGATTCAGGATGAAGAAATCATTTCAGACTTTCAGAAGTTTTTTAAAGGAAGAAAGCAGAAAACATTGGAAGAGCCAATGAAATTCAAGGATCTTAACCAAGATTATATAATCGGATCTGTAATCAAAGAAAGAGGTTGGTAAATGCAAGAGGTCAAACTTATTAATTTAGTTTGCGGACATTCAATACCAAAGAAAAAAGAAAACAAAGGAGTTCATGGTGTATGGTGGTGCAAGAATTGTAAAAAATATGTTAAGGAAAAGATAATTGAAATGTGTAATGACCAAAATAAAATTTTAAAGAACGAAAAGTGAAGTTAAAAATGGAAGCAGAAATCTTAATCAAAGCAACTCCAGAGCAAAGGCAGAGATATCTTATGAACTCAGCTTTAGAGTGCTTGGAAACAGATGGAAGGGAATTTGAGCCTAAGATAGACAAATTAAGTTTACTGAAAAGTATAGTTGATGAGGATGTTCTAAAGGGTCATTACAAAAAAAATTTTAATAAAATAAAAAGTAAAATAGAGCAATTAGTCAAAGATGCAGCAGTTTTAATCTCTTACTTTTCAGACATAGACAAAAGAGTGGTTTCAAGGGAAGACATAACTTCACAGAGATTCTTAGAATACAGAAAAAGTTTAAGTAATATATTAGAAAATTTGTTTTTAATAGATGAAATTACAATAATTTTATTAAACAAAACAGATCTAAAAGACATAACAATTCCTGCAACTTATTGGTCAGTTTTAGCAACAAAAGAAAAGAAAATGCCTATTTCAGAGGAAGAAAGAGAAAATATTACAGAAGAGATGAGGGCAGAAACAGGAGACTATCCAAGACAAGATAGAGAATATCCAAGAGAAGACCAAGAAGATCAAAAGGAAGAACAGGATTTGGAATAATGCTCATAGAGTAACTTTTATGGGAATGCGATGGGGAGGGGTTAAGGCTTTTTCAACATGAATATAGATGACCATCTAACACCGATGAACCAAGCTTTCATAAACGCACCTCGAAAAGCGTTAAAGAGATGTAGGTCAATATTTCCTCCGACCTATGTCTCTTTTATAAGTATAAATATAAGTATATTTTCCATTGGACACTAGACATTCTCAGGTAAGGTATTTAAATTGAAGAAATATTTTAGTTCTATGGAAACCAAACCAAACTTTTTAGAAAGAGAAACAGTAGAAGAAGCTAACGCAGTTGATCTAAACATATATTCTTTTGTTAAATTCTCTGACACAAGAAATTGTTATATTTTTCGGAAAAGAACTAGAAAGTAATTCTTCAAGTAGGATATAGATTACTTATTCTGCACGATGAATTCCATTAAAAATTATTCACTTTCAAATTAAAAAAGAAAAGTTTAAATAAGACTTAGTTTTAAATTAAAAAAAAGAGGTGATGACTATTTGCAAATGCTACTGCGGTAACGAAGTAAAGCCAAAAAGTGGAATGTGTTTCTGCCAAGAATGTGGAAGTGCTTTTCCTGATGGTGAAGTAATAGACATCAATTAACTCTTGAATTCTGAATATTCCTTTGTCCTTCTAATTCCCATTGGACACTGGACATATAGACATAAGGTTTATATATAACCTAATATTATATATAGTATTATGAGAATGAAAAGAAAAGTTTGGAAAAATAAAGGTAATAATCAAAAGCTAGTTACAATTCCTAAAGACAGCGATGTAGAAGCAGGAGATTTTGTGTGGATTGAAAAATGCAAATCAGAATAGGTGACAAATGAGAAAAAGAACATATTACACTAAAGGAGCAAGGGAAAGGATGAGTAAAGGAGCAACAAATAGATGGAATAATCCTAAAGCTAGAAAAGAACAAAGTAAAAGACTAAAAAAATACTTTGAAAACCACCCAGAATCAAAAGAAGAACAAAGCAAAAAAATAAAGGAGTACTATAAAACTCATCCAGAAGTAAGAGAAGAGAATAGTAAAAAAATAAAGGAATACCATAAAAACCACCCAAAAGCAAGGGAAGAACACAACAAAAAACTGAGAGAATATTGGAGTAATCAAAAAACCAAAGAAGAACATAGCAAAAAACTAAAAGAATACCATACAAATCATCCAAAAGCGAGAGAAGAAATAAGTAAAAGAAAGAAAGAATATTATAAAAATAATCCAATGGCAATAAAAGAACAAAGTAAAAGACTAAAAAAATACTTTGAAAACCACCCAGAATCAAAAGAAGAACAAAGCAAAAAAATAAAAGAATATTATAAAAATAATCCAATGGCAATAAAAGAACTAAGTAAAAGAAAGAAAGAATATTGGAGTAATCCAAAAGCTAGAGAAGAACAAAGTAAAAGAACAAAGAAGTACTTTAAAAATAATCCGGGGGCAAAAGAAAAAAATAATAAGAGAATGAGAGAATATTGGAGTACTCAAGAAGCAAGGAAAAATATAAGTAAAAAAAATAAAGAATACTATAATAACCCAAAAGTAAGGGAAAATCATAGCAAAAAACTAAAAAAATACTTTAAAAACCACCCAGAATCAAAAGAAAAAATTAGAGAAGCAAGAGCAAAACAAATATTACCTATGAAAGATACAAAGATAGAAGTTAAAATCCAAGACTTGTTAAGGCAGTTAGGTTATGATTTTTTCACTCATCAATATATAAAAATTGAGCATGCATATCAATGTGATGTTTTTATCCCTTCTTTAAATCTTGTGATCGAATGTGATGGTGATTATTGGCACAAATATCCGACAGGAAAAAAAATAGACCACATTAGAACAAAAGAATTAATTAAGGAAGGATTTAATGTTTTGAGATTTTGGGAACATGAGATAAATTCAATAGATATTAACAAATTCAGAGAAAGGATAATTATCAATTAGCTTTCAACCTTTGGACTTTCTCAAACAATTCTTTAGAAATGATAGGCTTATGTGTACCCATTTTGGTCTTTCCTTTAAACTCAATCAAACCATAGTAAACTGGACTCTTAATCATCCTGAAATAAGTAGATTTTGCAAGACTTAACTCAGAGCAGATTTCATCCCATTTAACACCTTTTAAAGTCATTTCAAAAGCACTTTTCACAACCTTAGCCTTATCATTATTTACTCTCACTTTCTTTAAAATTTTATCCCAAATATATGAATATGGCATACGAGTAGCGATAATCCCATGAGAGAATTTATCTCCAAGACTTAGATTAATCCTTTCTTTTAACTTGTTGATTTCTTCCTCAGATATGTCACCAGTAATCTTTCGAATAAGTGGAGTTTTAGAGTCATCTGTTGGAGTTATAGTAACACCAAGGGCTTTAAATAAAAGCAAGGCGGTTTCCTGAAAAAGAGAGTTCCTTGAAAATCGATCCCATTTAAAGATCACAATTTCATTAAACAAGCCTAGTTCTGCATCATTAAGCATTTGAAGAAAGCCAGGTCTTTTCTTTAATTCAAAAACAGAAACTATTGTGTCCTTTTCTTTTTGAATAAAAATAGAGTCTTCATTTACAGTTGCACTCCTTCCTGCATCTTGGTCATAGACTTTATATATCTCTCTTTCTGTATCTTCGCAGAACTTTTTTAACTTCGCAATTTGAGCTTCAAAGGATCTGCCTTCTTTCTTTTGGTCTTCGCTTGAAACTCTTGGATAGATTGCTGATATTATTTTCATTTCAATAACCTCTTTAAATTATCCTTTAATTTAACTTCTGTAAACTTCCTTAATTCTTTAACCAAAGCTTCAATCTTTTCTGATGATGGTTCTAACAAGTGAGTGTTTTGGCTATCTGCTCCAATGTTTACCCATTCAGGATTAACTTGTTTAATCATCTCAACAAATGGCTCTAAATCAAAGTCAAGGATAGGTTCAATAGTTATCATTGTTTTTTGCATATATCTATCTTGCATATTTGAAACTCTTGCTTTTGAAGATTGGGCTTTAGATATATTTTTCATATCCCTATTAGTTTCTAATGTAGTTCCAAAAATTGTGTTTCTTGGGTATCTTCCTGAAAACATCCAAAACCTACTTGGGTTCTTAGATTGAAACAAATAAGTGTTACCTTCATAATTTTGGCATTTAGATAACACTTTAATAATCCATTCATTAGGTACATCTTCTGCAAACATATCAGTAGAGCTTCCAACAAAGATAAAGTTACCTTCACCAAGATTATCTTTCAAAGATTTTTCATCTAACCTTAATTCTCCTTGAGGAAACCTTTTCATATAACAATAACTGCAATCGTGTGGGCATTTACCTCTTATCGGATTCCAGGTATGTGTCACAAACGCATACATATTTCCTTTTTGTTTATTTAGCATTTACATCACCTTTAATTTTTAACTTCTTAACAACCTCTGTTCTTCTTTATATTCATTAATATCAATCCCTATTGAATTTCTATCTAATCTTCTTGCTCTATAAAACACTGTGCCATTTCCAACAAAAGGATCAAAAACCAAATCTCCTTTATTTGAATAAGTCTTAATTAACATATCAACTAACTCATTAGGCAATTGATTTATGCCATTTCTTTTCTTAGACTTGCTTACATTTTTACATAAATTGATAGTAAAAACATCATAGTGATTTGTTCCTTTATTTCCTAATCTAATCCTTTCTTTAATTCTTTTATCAGTAGGATTTTTATAAGCTTGAACTTCAGGATTAAAAACATAATCTTTTCCTTTTGAAAAAACTAAGATAGTTCTGTAACTTCTAGTGTACTTTCTTTTTGAATGACCTATATTAGTAGGATAGTTCCAAATCAATTGTTGAACAAAATTATAGCCTTTTTTAATTAACTCACTAAATAGAACATTATTGTTTTCAGGATAATTAATAATACAAAAGATCCCTGTATCTTTCAAAGTCTTAAAACATAACTCAGCCCATTCAATACACCATTTGTGATAATCCTTTTTGTTATCATTAACTTTATCAGAATACTTCCAGCTAATATTGTAAGGTGGATCCGTTATTATTAAATCTACATTGTTTATTTTAGGCAGTTCTTTTACACAATCTCCTTGATATATTTTATTGATTTCAAGCATTTTCATCATTTCACCTAAAACTTTTTTGACAGTTTGCTATTTTAACAATAACCCTTTATCGTCTGTAGAAGGCTTACAACCCTCCAAGCTGTGCAAAAACAGGCTTTGAAAACTTTGACATACCCACTTCACACCCAAAGGGAATACCTTTTTCTCGTCTATGTTTTCCATTTTGTTTTTTCCTATTTCCTCAACCGCATATATAATAAGACTAAACTAATACTCTCTTTCCCAAAACTCGTATCTTCCGATTCCCCTTAAATCTAAAAACTCATAATCAAACATTGATTCACTGATTGGGATTAAATTAACCTTTGCTAATTTTTTAAAGCCTTCTACTCCCCTTGAATATTCGTCACGATTCTTCATAATAACGAACAATCCACCGCCAACTTTTTCATAAACGAATTTAGCGAGTCTTATTTGATTATTAATAACTGAACAACTAACCTTACCACTCCAAATAGTAGGATAAATGAAAGGAAGATAAAATGCTCTTAGTTTAGCCCCCAATCTTTCTAAGCCTTGTTCTGAGGTTCTCATCTTCTTTCTAATGGATAAATTGAGATATTCTCGCATGTGTCACTTTCTCCTTTTTTTTGACAAGTTTTTTTATGGGACTTTTTACAATTTTTAAACCCATTCTGAACTATATATACCCAGCGTTAAATAACTTTGGGCTTATTTTTTCTCTAATCGAATTTTTGACAGTATGGCATTTGACGATTTCCTGTTACGAATTTCCTTGGGGGTATGAAAACACATGCTTTATATTTTGACAGCAGACCCCTTTATTTCCTTTGGAAGTTAAAAATCTTTTAAACTTTTATTATTCTTTGCTTCTTTGAATTGCCAACCTTGGCATCCTCTTAATCTCATTTCAGCAATCTTGATATATTCAGGGCTTAGTTCAAAACCAAGATAATTTCTTTTCAACTTCTTTGCAACTAACAAAGCAGTTCCGCTTCCTGCAAAAGGATCTAAAACTATTCCTGGCTTAAATCCTGTATTACAATTACAATTAGTAAATCCTTTTGTTTCATAAGTTATCTTTTGTCTATACTTTGAAATATCTGAATTATGTAATGATTTATTTGGGTCTGTTTGATTACCACTCTTCCCTTTGCCAACATTATTGCCTGGTCTTGTATTCTCATAATTAGATTCTATTATCCTTTCTCTAATGAATCCACACTTACTACATATTTCTTTAGGACAACTGCTTTTAATTGGTTTAATACAAATCTCTTCAGGAAATGTTGCAAAATGTGCTGCTGGAAATGGTTGAGTGTTTATAGAAACAAAATCTCCTGGATTTTTTCCATTAGGATTATTTATCTTTTCAGAACTTTTAAGAAATATCTCTGTCATTTGTTTATCATATCTATCATCTAACTGCAAAACCTTTTTTAATTTCAAATAATCTTCTTTACTTGGAAAACTCTCTGCATTAAACCAATGATGCGGTGCTTGATTATTCCATAGATTTTCAATATCATCAATAATATATCCAATTTCTTTTCTTTTATTATTAATATATTCTGCAAACTCTTTTATATCAGGTAAGTTTCTGTATTCAATAATATCTTTTAATCTTGGTTGAACAGAATAAGGAGCAAATACATCTCCTGGATTCTTGCCAAGAGGATTTAAACATTCTCCTGCTTTTAAAGTCCTTAATGTTTGAGTATTTTGTGGGCTGTGACTATCATCTTTAACATATTTAATTTCTGTTGATAATTTCTTTTCCCCTTGCCATCTATCAAAACTACCTTCTTTATGTGGTTCTCTTATAGCATCTAAATCATAATTTGCTTTTTTACACAATTCAAATAATTCTAGTTTTTTATTCCATTCCTTTTCAGATATAGATGGAGGTCCTAGGTTCTTCTTTTTTTCATAATCATAACCTTTATTTCCTCCCCTATATTTACATCCTTCTTGAAATTTTAAAACTATTCTTGCTTGTTCTTTCTTAGCAATTAAATAAGGATATACCTCAGCAATAACTGTAGAAGCATATCTGTTATTGACTCTCCACACATATATAAGTTGATTTTTTCCTAATTTAGATGTATGAACTTTTCCAAGTCTTGTAATTTCTACACATTTGTTAAGTAATTCCTTACAAGCATTAGCAACACTAAGATAAACAGAAAAAGTATCATGATTCGTTGTTTTTTTACATCTTGAAATACCTATACAGCCTTCGCCATCAATCAAGGCAGCTAACCATGTCCATTCTTCTTTTTCATTATAAGGAACATCTAATAACCAATTTGTTTTTGGTAAAGACTTGACAAAGTGAAAAATATGCTCATAAGTAGTATTTAGGCGGTCTTTCACTGAACTTGGCATAGGATTAGGTTTATTCCAGATAATATCATTTCTAAGTATCCATCCATCTTCTTGAAGTGCTATTGCTACTCTTGAAGGCATTAACATTAATTGTTTTGGTTGAAGCCAATTAGAACGCATTTTATTTCTATTTTTAATAAATTCATTAAATTTCTCACTATTATACTTCTCCTTGTTTATTGTTGAAATACTTTCCCATCCTTCTGGTTGTCCAACACATAAGTTACCACCAAAATAGGTATCACCTAAATTCAAATAAAAGCTTCCTGTTTTCTTTAGTTTCTTTTTTAGTATTCTAAATCCATCTATTAAATGCTTTATGTAAAGTTGAGGTGTGGGTTCTAAACCAAGTTGTCCTTTCCAATCTCCACATCTAATACAGAAATTATCTGTTGTTTTTTTTTCATTTAAATGACCAGAATCGTCTCCTGATATTTTTGATTGGGTTGTTCCCCTGTGTAACCATCTTTCTTCGCTAACCCATTCATGCTCACAATTCTTATCACCATCCCAAATAGTCTCATTCTGTGTTCCATAATCCCTCAAACCCCAATATGGAGGAGAAGTCATAATTAAGTCTATGCTTTCATCATCTAATTGTTCTGCTAGTTTTATCCAATCTCCTTGAATTATTTTGTTTAGTTCTAACATTTTTATAATAAAGTCTTTTGTTTAATCTTGAATGCACATTTGAATATATGCAATCCTAATTCTGGCTCTACACAGTTCCTTAATATTTGGTCTTTTCTTTGATTTAATTTTATGCCATTAAGACTAAACCCCTTCCTGCTTTCCATATCTGAAATTCTTTTGTCAATCTTACCACTTTCCAATTTTAAAGGGGTAATATAAAAATTAGCCCAAAACCAATGTCTGCCAATTTCCTGTGGTTTTATTAAAGGTGGATAATATCCTTTGACATTCTCAACAACCCACTTGCCTTTAAATTTAGTTCCTTTAGTATGAAATACCTGGTTAAGGAAAATAATTTCTTGGTATAAATTCATATCAAGATAGATTGGTTTGTTCTGACCCCTTCCAACACCTGCTATATTCCTTATTCTGCTATGGCTTTGACAGGGTGGACTGCTCCATATAAAATCAAATTCATCATAATTTTCTAAAAGATATTTATGAGCATCTGCAACAATAACCTTATCTTGTGGGAAAAAGTCTTGATAAATTTTAGCAATCTCTGGATTAATCTCAACAGCAGTAACATCCACATCTTTCCATAGCTTTCTGTTTCCACCAATTCCAGCATATAGGTTTAACACTTTTATTTTATCCATTTTCCTTCAAAACATTAGAGATCGTCTGATGGCTAACCTTGTAACCCATTTCCTTTAGTTCTTCAGCAACATTCCTGTAGCTTGCTTTCCTGCCACTCAGTTTAAGCTTCTCATAGATCTCAAAGATTAGCTTGTCCCTTTTCTCTTTATCCTCAACTTTCTTTAACTTCTCTGATTCCTCAAACTCTTTAATCTTTTCAATCTTTTCGGAAGCTTTAAGCTTTTGTTTCACTTCTTTTCTTATCTCTACTTTTTCTTTTTCAACTTCAAGTTTTAGTTTTAATTGCATTTCGTGCTTCTTGTTCTTAATAAAATCATCAATCTCACTAACCAGCTCAGTATAATCAGTCATCTGCTCTGGAAAAAACTTGTTGTACATTTCATTAAATTTCATATAAGTCATCTTGTGTCCAGATATAGGAACTTTGCTAAGAATCTTTTTTCTTTCGTAACCATATACTATATACTCTCCAGTTTTTAGCTGGGTAATTGCATCTCCAATAGCTTTAGTATATCCTCGAATCTTTTTTAATTTATCAAGATCATCTATGCTTAAAGAAAAAAATTTTGTTTCACCTGATGCATCTCTTACCATTTCATCTGTTTTTGTATAACGAGTAGTACACCAAATAATTGTAAATCCTCTTCCAGATTTTCTGATTCTATCTAAAGTATCACCAATTTTTGAAGCAAGTATTCTTTTAGCTCCCTGTGCTTTGTAAGGAGCAAGGTTTTTTATCTCATCAATTAAAATTGTGACTGGGCGTATAGAGTAATCTGCAAACCTTTCTATTTCAGAAAGAATATGAAACACCATAAAATTTCTAAGCTTTTCATCTTTATTCAAATATTTGTAAGTAAAAATATGATAGTGATCCTTGTCCCTTAAAATATGTTTAATATCAAGATTGTATTTATAATTAGTAGGCATTAAAATATGATCCCTAGAAAATATATCAAGATAATTAAGAATATCTTGTGAATCTGTCTTTTTTCCAATAGCATCATCTGAACTAATCTCTTTTCCATAATACTTTTTTTTCTTAGTTTTGGTTTTAGTTTTAATTAAATTCTTTAACTCCTCAAATCCTTCATTATCTTTCAAATCTTTGATTGCACTTAACAGGAGGTTTATTGTACCTTTTGATTCCATGTTCTCACAAAGGTATTCAATATCATCTCTTTTAAGACTTTTAATACTAATTGTGAAAAAATTTGTTTTAGGTAATTTTCCTTTGTAACCTCTGCCTTTAGATTTTTTAATTTCTTCTTTAACACCAATTACAGAAAAAGGAGAATAAATCAAAGTAGGAAATCCCTCTGGCTTTTCTCCCTGTTTATCTAGTTCTTTAATTTGTTCTCTATCAGTTGCAGGAAATAAAGTATAACCTGCTTCTGTTTCATCCTGGACATCTGTTAAGGCAATTCCAATATGACCTGCATTTCTAAGGCATTCAATTATCTTTTCAGCATGCATACTTTTTCCAGAACCTGACGATCCTGCAATACCTATCATGCGATTCTTCAGCGACTCACCAAACTTTTTTAATGCGTCATATTCATAATTTGACCTTCCACGAACAAATACCATTTTAATAATCACTCAATTTATTTCCAAACATTTGAAGTTGATTTAATTTTTTAAGAATACATCCTTCTACACATAAAATATTTTTATTAATTTTATCTTCTGAAAAATGTAACATTTCAAAACCTTGTTCTATTAATTCTCTATCTCTTTTAACTTCTTTTTCTTTGTCATTATGAAATCTTTTTCCATCACATTCTATTATTAATTTACCTATCCTAAAATCAGGAAATCTATAACTATCTTTTGTTTTAACATACATATTATACTTATATGACAAATTATGTTTTTTTAATATTCTCATAACACTCTTTTCTAAGCTAGTTATACAATTTCTTTTTAACAATCGATTAAGCATTTTATCTGGATTTTTTCTTAACCATTCTTTCATTCGTTTACTACTTTTCAACCTTGCTTCTGGTCTACTAGAAGGATTATCTATTTTGTTAAAACTTGTTTTATTAAATTCACCTTTAAATTTAGGACTTCTTTTAATACCAAGACGATGAGCCTTATGCATTATACCAACAAAGTTATGATTGATATTTTTCAATAAATCAACTTTTTCTCCAAGATAATAATTTTCTTTCAAATATTTTATTTCTTCTTTAGTCCATTCCTTTCCACCCTGAGCATTAATTAATCTCTTTTTAACACCCCACTTTTTTAAATATCTTTTTATAGAATCATACTGATTTAAACCTATACATTTAGCTATTTTTAGTAAAGGATATCTTTTATTTACATACAAATTTATAATATAATCTTTCTTATTATCTAATTTTATAATATTTCGTGGAGGAGCTACCTTAAATTTATATGCTTTATTTCTTATTTCTATTATCCCTTTATTCTTCAATAATGTTTTCGAAAGTTCAACTGCTCCAATTCTCTTATAATTCTCTTTAAGAATTTTTTCATCTTTTTCTGTCCACTTACCTAAATTAAACCTTTTTTTAACACCCCACTTTTTTAAATATTTCACTATCAAATAACATTGATTTAAACCAACACAATTAGCTATTTTCCTTAGGGGATATCTTTTGTTTAAATATAAATCTATAATATAATTTTTTCTATTTTCTAATTTTAAATATATTGGATTTTTCTTTGATATTTTTTTTATCTTTTTCTTTCTGCTTACTTTTATCTTATATATACTTGCTCTTGCCATTATTGCAGTTTTACTCCTATTTTTTAGTAATGTTTCAGAAAGTTTTAATGATCCCATTTCCTTATAATTTTCTTTAAGAATCTTTATTTCTTCTTCTATCCACTTAAATGGTCTCTCCTTAATATCCCATTTTTTAAAATGTGCTAATATAGGTAGATGACGCTTTAAATTAAGACATTTAGCTATTTTCTTTAAAGAATATCCTTTATCTACATATAAATGTATAATATACTCTTTTTTATCATCTAATCTTATACGAGTATGTACTTTAATAATTCCCTCTTTATCTAATTTTAACCCCAAATTATCCGCCTTTCTTAATACTGCCATTCTAGTTCTATTCTTCAGTAATGTCTTAGAAAGTTCAATTGCTCCAAATTTTTTGTAATTATTTTTAAGAATTTCCACCTCTTCTTTTGTCCATTTACTTGGTATATAAAATATTATACCACATTTAGTTGCTTTTTTTGTTATTGCAACCTTAGTTCTATTCTTCAATAATGTTTTAGAAAGCTCTAATGATCCAATATCCTTATTATCTCTAAGAATTTCCACTTCTTCTTTAGTCCACTTTGTTGTCATTTTAATTAAACCCACAATCCTTTTTAGGACAAGTATACCAATCTTTCAAATGAGGAATCAATTCACTGCCACAGAAAGGACATTTAGTTGAACTATTCCGTCTCCAAAAAAAAAGCTTTATTTTTTCAAACATTTTTTCTCCAATTTCTTTTGATAATTTTTCTTCAGTCTAGCCAAAACATGGCTTCTGTGAGAATAATAATAATCAGATGCTCTTTTCTTTTTATACTCTTTTTTTTCTTCCTTTCTTAATTTTTTTAACAATTCTGCTCTTTCTTTGATTACTTTTTCTCTTTTTTCTCTTGGGATTTTTCTGACATCATCTTGAGTAATTTCTTTCATCATTTTTAACCTCATTTCAGTTCTTTAAAATTTTATTTTGGTCATTACACATTTTTAATGCTTTTCTTCTTCTAAATATTGAAACTCGGAAATTTCATAAATCTGTCCTTTTTTATCATCATAAATAGTTAAATCCCAACTAATTGCATTTCTTACTCTTTCGTGTTCTACTGCTTTAATTATGTGTTTCATCTTTGCCTACTTTCTTAATTTTCAACCTCATAGCATTCAATTTCTACAATATTTTCCAGTTTTCTTATTTTTTCAACATCTTCTTTTGAATTTGAATAAAATCCGATAGTCTTGATTGAAGCCTGTCTTGTTATATCTTCTATTTTATATTCTTTTAAGTATTCACATAACTCATTGAAAGGCATTTCTTCCCTGTATTTTGCGAAATATTTTAAGTATTTGTTTTGCATCAATCATCAACTTCAAGATCAACAACTTCAAGTTTAGAAACAACAATAGTTTCAGCCCCAAGTTCGTTCTTGCAGCTATTACATCGAATTCTTCCTTCACTTGTTCCAACAAAAGTTGAAACTTCTCTACATCTTGGACAAATCAAAATCATTTTTTTACCTCAAACTTTTCTTCAAGAATTTTAACAATAGCAATCCTTTTGTCTTCAATATTCTCGTCAATAAGATAATGTCTTAACTTCTTGTTTAATTCTTTAGGAATATTCACTTGGATTAATACCATATAATGTTATATATTGTGATGTTATATAAACATTTCGAAACTTTAGACTATACTTCACAAGATAGAGAACATAGAAGTATAACATAAACCAAGGGGTATAGATTACTCATTCTGCACGATAAAGGTCATTAAAAATACTTGTTCAAAACTATATTTTCAAGAACATAAAGAAATAAATAGATAGCAAAGTTCAATCTATCAGGATTTGAATTGACTGAACCTTAACTATCGTCAATAACTAACTTACCTGTAAAATCAGCTATTTAATGGTATAATAGTTGTTTTAGTTTATATACTTTTCGTTTTCTATTCCACAAGATAGAGTTTCCAAAATATTTCTAACAAAAAAATCAAAAAGTATATAAACTTTGAAATTAAAAATATAAAAAAGAGGTAATTATGATAGGTGGACTCGGATTTATCAAACTCGCAGGTTTCTTCGCAATATTCATAGTAATAGGCGGAATGTTCATAAATGTAATCTCAGCAGTTAATTACGGATCTAAAACAGGTGATTTCAAACCTCTTCTTTCAGCAACTGGCGGAAGAATCCTTCAAATAGACCAGCGTATGAAAAAATCAGTAGAATTTTTAATGGATGAAGAAGCACAAAACACAATAGATCCTGCATTAAGGCTTAGAATGACTGAAATGATGAAACAGCAATTAATCTTTGATCTTATGATTTTCCTTTTAATCGGTTTTTTATTATTCAAACTAGGTAACTGGCTCGCAGGAAAAGCTCAATTAGATCCTATGACAGATGTAATGATAGTGATAATTATTATTCTTTTATTCATGGGAGCTGAAGTTGCATATACTTATTGGGTCACAAAAGAAATAGTCTATCCTCTTACTGGAGTTTGGGAGTTCCTTAAAAACCTTCCAGTTATCTTTCATCTGCCTGACTTAAACACTCCGCTTATTATAGGAAACTCAACAGGATTAATTTAACTAAAAGTATTTTTAATTGCAGGTATGCTTGAGTGCGGTTATATTTATTAGTGCTTCAAAAGAAAAAGTGATTAAAAGTGAAAAAATTCATAACTTGCGAAAGATTAAGGCAAACTTCAGAAGGTGAATCATTCTGGCAGGATATGATGAAGCATAAAGTAAAGATTTCAGAGAAAAAGTTCTTAAAGAATGTAAACATAAGAAAAGCATTGGATGAAGATGAAAACTGGAAAGATTACAAGAATGATGCTGCGAGAGAAGGAGATCCAATTAAATTTTACAAATCAAACAAAACATACTTTTTCCAAAGGGTAGGATTTGAATTCATTTGGATGAAATAAAAAAATCACTAATAATTATAACATCTCTTTTCCAGCCCTGCAATTAAAACTTACTTAATTATAGAATCAAAGTCGTTAATCAGATTCCAGGTCTTTTTATACAAACTATTTTCATCAAGGCTTTCAAGAATTTCATAAATTTTTCTTTTGTTTAATTTAAAATACTTAATATTTTTAATGGTCATAAACTCTTCAAAAACTTTTATTTCAATTAATTTATTTAAAAAAGGATAAATATTTCTTGGAGAAGTGCAAATTTCATTTCCAAAGTCAAGAAGAGTCCCAACATTTTCTATTTTCTTATCTCTTTTAAAGTTAAAAAAGCCTTTTTTTATATTATTTCCATTTTTATTGATAGAAAGATTTGTATGGTACAATTCTACTAATAGCAAGACCTCTTTTTCGGAAACTTCTTCCATACACCTTAATTTATTTAATAGTATTTAAAGATTTCTAAACTCAAGAACAATACCATTCTTTTTTTTAAGAACAAGGTTTTTAAAGAAACTGTACTAAATACGCTTAAATAGCACTTTTAATTGAGCTGAGATGATACCAAAGTATATCTATGGCAATGAAAAGAAGAAGTGAAAAAAACTAAAAGAGGTAAAAGTATGACAAAATTAACAATGCCTAAAATTATAAGCGGAGTAGTAATTTCAGGAATTCTTTTGATGGCTGCGTTTTTCTTGGTAATAAATCCCTTAATACAGGGAACAGGACTAGCCCCAGGTGACAGAATAACAACTTTAGTAACAGAGCCAGTAGCAATGGCAAGATACACAGCAGAGTTTGATTTCGACTCAATAGATCCAGCAGCACAGGACAGCGATGATGATGTTGACCTGGATATTTTCGAGTGGGATGCAACAAAGAACGCAGATCTTGTGAGAAAAGGATACTTAGATTGTTCTGGAGTTACACCAGCAAGTTTCGATGGAATGGCTGTAGATGTCGAATTAGCTAGTCCAAACTTCTGTAAAATCAACTACTACAAGTATTGGCAGGACTCAAGCTTTACAGGCGGAGATTCAGAGACACAACTAGATGATTACCTTAGGTTGACAGAAGCAGATGTTGATGTAAAAACACACTCAACACCAGACTATATTACTTTGACAGCAGGAAAAGTATACCTTGTAACAGTTAAAGAATCTGCAACAACAGACAATTGGGATGTAGTGCCATATGCATTTTTAATGACAAGTGGAACAACAACTAATTTGAATGTTGAAGATATTCTTGATGGAACTGTAAAGATAACTTTCAAGTACAGATACTACACAGATGCAGGAACAGAAGGCAAGTTCAAGATAGGTGGAGAATGCACTGACTCAGAAGACGGAAGTACAACTCTCGACTCAACACTTGAAGGAGCTTTGGATACAAGTATAACTGCAAATTCAACTGGTGTAGATATTGTATGCGACTTATCTGTAGAAATTACAAAAGATGGATATGCTTTAATAATGAACAATCCATTGGCAGATTCCAACAGTGAGAAGTCTTATATGCAGGCACAGGTTTGGGGACAATCTTGGACTAACGCAAGTTATGGTACATGGCAGCAATTGGCTGAGGATGCTACATACAAATTAAAGTTTGCAGCAGCAGATCCTGGAGCAGTAGGTTACTACACTATGTGGCAGGAAACTGTCTTAGACGGAATTACCGTGACTGATGACTCAACAACCAACTGTGACGTGAATAACCTTGCAAAGCTAAGAGATACACCAGCTTTAGGAAATAATATCTACGATGACGGTGCAGAAATAATAATTCCAGTCAAGTTTTTGAAGATAGTCAAAGTCTGGAGTGCAGGCACAGCAGCAACAGGTTCAGCATCTTTAGGAGATGGAGACGAAACACTAGCAAATAGCGATGATATGCTAGATTTGTCGATTTATTCTACAGAGGGTGGAACAGATTTATTTGGAAGCTATGACTTAGAAGCTTAAACAACCAAAATTTTTTTCTTTTTTTTTCTTTTTTTTAAGAATTCTTAATTACTGAATTAACCTTTTCAATGCAATTATTAATATTATTATTAATCTCATGTTCCCAAAATCTTAAAACAATATACCCTTTTTCTTCAAGAAATTTATTAACTATTTTATCTCTTTTTTTACTTTTTTCTAAATTATGCCAATAATTTCCATCACAGAAAATACAAATATTTGGTTGAATAAACATATCTGGTTGTCCCATTATAGGTTTATGTTTCTCAAATATTATATTTTTTTCTCTGAGAGTATTTTGCATTTTGACTTCAATTTTAGTATCTTTTACTGGAAACACTTGGTGTAATCTATTTTTTCTCATTTTTCTTCTTCGTTCATCTGAAAAATGTTTGCCATAATTAGAATTATTTTTACCTCTTATTTTTTCTTTTTGTTCTTCAGTCCAAATTTTTCCCTTATTTGCTTTACCAATTTTGTCTCTTGTTGTTTTAGGAAGATGTTTATTATAATTATGATTTTTTTCTCCCCTACTTCCATCCCCAATTTTTCTCTTCGATTCTTCTGTATGGTGATTCCCTTTATGTGAGTCGCTTGATTTTTTCCTTGTTTTTAACGAAGGATGTTTGCCATACATAGGACTATTTTCACCACTTCTTAATTTACTCATCTTCTCCCTATGTTCTGGTCTTGTCCACACTTCTTTACTTGCTTTACTAAGACTTTCTCTATGAGTTTTAGAAGGATGTTTGCCATACAAGTAATGATTTTTTCCTTTATTTTTATCACTTATTTTTCTAACTCTCTCATCAGTTTCTTTAGTCAAACCTGTATTCCAAGGAATTTGTCCTATATGTTTTTCACTCATCATTTCCCTATGACCAGGTCTTTCCCAACTTTTTTTAATTAACCCTCTATGTTCTTTAGTTTGTTTATATCCTTTCTTTGGCATTTTCCTTCTCAACTAAATATTCACAAATCCATCTTTGTTTTTGTTTTTCTTTATCTCTTCGTTCAACTCTTTCATTCCAATTTTAATGACAGATTCTAGTCCATAAGCTAGCATTAAATCATCGACTACTTCACTTTCTTTGTCAAAAGCAAAAAACCCTCCATAAAAACAAACATCATTTTTATGCTTCTTCACCCAGTTCTCTATTGCTTTTACAATTGCTTTCAACTCTTTACTTTGTTTTATTTCCATTTTTTGTACCTCACAATTTATTTTTTTAACTTTTCTATAAGGCGATTTATAATTTCGTCATAACTTTCTCTCTTTGCTATTTTTAACTTCTTCAATTTTTCTAATGTTTCTCTCTCAACACATATACTTGTCTTTTGTTTCATTTATAATCACCGATATACTAAAAGTATAACTACTATATAAACCTTTCGTTTTAATTGCATTTATCCTATATCCTCTAACCTATATATCCTACTTTCACAATTCTTTTATATATATCCTGATATAACACTCTCTATGGAAGGGAAAAAAAGTTCTAAAGGAGTTTTCATTGCAATTTTCTTTATTCTTTTAATTCTCGGCAGTCTTGGTTTTGCAGCATGGAAATTTAAATGGATCGAAAATATCTTTAAAAAACCACAAGAAGAAATTCATACTGGAAGATTAAGTCTTAAAGCACAAGACGAATCAGGATCTTTTATCACAGTAAATTATCTTCTTAAAATCAACAATACTGTCGTAAGAGAAGGAATTATAAAACCTACTTATTGGGAAGAATTTTCAACTTTTTCAAACAATGAATACACATTATTTGTTTGGGATGACGACAGCACTGGAAGAGACTTTTATCTCACAGAAAAATCCTGCAATTACAACGAAAAATGCATTCCAATTTTAGAAAGAGAAGGAGTAATGAACATTAAATTTTTAAAGCTAAACGAAAGCACTTACAATATTAGATTAGAAGTATCTGAGGGAAAAGTAAAGAGAATAAAAGCTTTTATTAGATGGAGTGACAATGTTGTACTTGTGAAAAACAATTTAAAAGACTCCGACATTCCTCCGCACCTCAGAGACTTCTGGGACACTTCTGTTGAAATCGGAGATGTAGAAGATTTTATAGACTTTCAAATAGATATTTCACACTATCCACTTACAGAAAACGATTATATTGAATTTTTATTTGCTGATGAATGCAAAGTAAGAGATGGAAATTCTTTTAATGACCTTTACTTCCTCAATAAGCAGGATGTTTGTGCAGAAAATGTTCAGAAGAAATTAATGTTAGAGGGTGATTAAAAATGGCAAAATACAAAAAGATTGAAGGAGACTTTGTAATTTTAAAAAGCGGTAATATGTTCATTGAAAATTACAAACTGGAAAGCACTGACATTGTTGAAATTCCTGTAAAGGTTATAAGGCAGATAATCTCAGATGCTAAAAAAGACATAATCTAAGCTTTTTCTCATAAAAAATCAAAAAGTATATAAACTTTGAAATTAAAATAATTAAAAAAGGTGATATTATGAAGAAAAAAACAAAAGAATCAATTTTATTTTGGTTTATCATTGCATTAATCATCTTAGGATCAATAGCATTCATTGCTTTGGCATTAAAAGCATTAGGATTTATTTAATTAAAAAAGGTGATATTTTGGAAGAAAAAAACCTAAAAGACATAATTTATACTTTAATTTTGGTTGTTTATTCTGTTGTTTTCATAGGGATAATCCCAATTTACTTACTTTTAGGGTTTGCAGGCATTGAAATTGAACTGGCACTTGACAAAGTACAGTTATACTACGGACTAGCTATATTTGGCTTAGCAGGTTTAATTGCAGGAAAAATAGCACAAATGATTTCAAGATCAAGCAAAAAAGCTTATGAAAAAATAGGATGGTTAGGATCTTTCATTCACAACCCTGACGATGGCTTTCTTCCAACTATTGAAAAAGGCTTTGAAAAACCTATTGCCTGGATAAGAAAACCAGGAAAACTTGCACTTATTTCTTTCATATTTTTCTCATTATTCGCTTTAATGGGAGTATTCGCAAACATTTGGTTTACTGGGCTTCCAGAGGAATTTCAGGTAACAGAGACAGCAAAACTAGGACTTGCGGTTAATCCTGCTTCTGACGCAGAAACTTTTGCTTTCGTTTTCTTAATAGGTCTTTGCTTTTTTGCTTTAAAATATTTTTTTAAAAAGAACAAATATCCTATGTGGCTTTTTTGGACTCTGATATTTTTAGTAGTAATTCCTCTTTTAGGTTTTGGCGGAATGGGCTATCATGTCTGGAGATATGGCTCTGATGTAGTTACTCTAACTCAAGTTTTTATTTTCTTTACTCTCGGAGGAGTTATAACAGTTCTTACTGGATCTCTTATTCCTTTTATGATCTGGCATCAAACAAATAATTTCTTTCAGAAAGCTACAGAACTTTTTAGCTCAGACACCATGATCGTCTTTACTTTACTCTTTTTTATGTTCCTTATAATTTTTACAATACTTTATTTTATCGTCAGAAAAAACAGAAAAGATGGTTAAAACAAAATACTTTTAATTGCAGGTATGCTCAAGTGCGGTTATAAATATTTGTGCTTCAAAACAAAACAAAAAGGTGATTTTATGAAAAAGACATTTAGAAAAAAAATAAATTCAATTAAAAAAAGTATATTCAGAAGTTTAGAAATTTCAATAGTTATAGGAATGTTTGTTTTATTGATTGGTTATATTTATTTTGCTATTTTAATTGAACTTACTGGAATCCTTTATTATGATATTCCAATGAAAATCCTTGTTGGTATTATGCTAGTTATGATGGTCAAAATGGCAGTTGAAGAATACTGGAAAAAAGGTGATTAAATGAAAAAAAGAAAAACTTTAACAAAAATCTCAATAGTTTTTTTGATCTTAGTCTTTGCAGTTGCAGCTTTCTTTTTAATCAGAACGACTTTTACAGGTCTTGCAGGAACTTCAAGCTTTTCCTATACTTTTAATTCAGGAAATAGAAAAGCAATGTTTTTCGGCTCTAATTATTTTCTCCCAACTCCTTTAAAATTTAATTGCATAGACGACTATTCTGCTCCAAAAACAGTATGGGTTGGAAAAAGCCCAAATGAATGCTGGAGTACAGAAATTGGATGGAAAACTGAAAATGAAGTTGAACATTTTACAATGTTCGCAGGAGAAACAAAACAATTAAACAAGTATCTTGAAGTAACTTTTAACCCTTCTGGTCATGTTAGATACGGTTGCTATATGCACCAAGAAACAGAAATTTGTCTTAAAGGACAATTCAAAAGAGAAAATCAATGGAGCAATAACTTTGTTTTTAAAATAATAAACACAGATTTTTTAACTTCTAAAACAACAGACGATGATTATGAAATTTTATTAAACTCAGAAAAAAATATGAAAATAGAAATTACTAACGATTTTGCACCAGACCTAAGAGGAGGGCTTTGGATAAAAACAACTAATTTAATGTTGTTTAGGGAAAAGACTTCTAACTCTTACTTTTATTTATCGAAAGGAACAGAAACATACGAGCAAACTCCAATTCCAACAGATTTTTTAGGAAGATTAAAAGTGGAAAGAAAGCCTTTTATAATCATAAACAATAATGTAGAAGATATAAAACTTATGAATACAGATCCTACTTATATAGAATACAAAGTAGTAATAGAACTAACTGGAGAAACCTGCGAAGATAGTACAGAGGTTTGCTGTTCAGACGGAGTACTTAGAAGAAAATGTGATGCAGAAAGATTAGGAATAAGCGAAGGAACTAACTGCGATGGAGATATTGACACAGACACAGGAGATTATCCAGAAGATGAAATAGAAGAAACTGACTGGAAAAGCTCAAAAACTTACTGGTGGATATTACCTATAATATTTATAGCTTTAAGTGTTTTAATAATATTTCTTTGGAGGAAAAAATGAAAAGAAGAAAATCTAAATTTTTCATAAAGTTTTCAATATTCTTTTTACTTTTAATCTTTGCAGTTGCAGCTTTCTTTTTAGTTCGATTAACTTTTACAGGATTTGCTCCTTTAGATGATTACGCTCTTTATGATGATTTTACTGATACTAATTATGAAGCTTCAAGCTCTCTTCAAACTATTCAAATAGATGTTTGTAAACCAAATAGTTGTGGTGGAATTCCAGATGGCATAGATGAATATGGGTGTCAAAAATGGAAAAAAACAACTCCAGCTAAAACAGTTCAATGTGGAGGGGAATCACCAAGAGTATGTGGTACAGTCAAATGTCCTTGCACTTCAGGTTGTGATTGTAGTTATATTATGCCTTGTTTTGGGAGTCCAATAAAATTATGTCAAGCTTGGTATGATTATGGAAGTTCTGGGTGGTATAGTGCAGGTTCCAGTTCGTGGGGATGCCGTATTTGTAAAAAGAATATTCCAACAAAATATGAATATTGTGGAGGCTCTTCTGGTGGTGAAACAGGCTCAGGACAAACAATTAATCTTCCAGAAGATACAACACTTGTAGTAATTATACCAGAGTTACCAGACAATAATCAACATTCTTTTACAGTTAATGGTAAGACTATAACAGTCGTAAAACAAGGTATTGGAGCATATTATAGCGAAAAGGGAATATCTCCTTATGATCCTTCCGTAATTACTTTTATGTTAAGTGATTATGAAAATAGAAAATTAAATTTTGGTAGTAATACAATTAAAACAGATATACCATTGACAGTTTATATTCAGACAGGAAGTTGTGAAAATTATGTAAGTTCAAGAGTATGTGGTGGATATATACTTCCAGATGGAGTTGACCTTATGCAATCTCGTTGTAAAAGTGGTTTACCATACGGAGGAGATGATGTAAGAAGACATTTAAAATGTTACTATCCGCTTTGGAATGGAAGAGAAGAACTAACAGAATGGTATCAAATACCTTATGGAGGATTTCATGGTGTTATTATAACTCCTGCTGAGTTTAAACCATCTTTAGGAAGAATATCTTTTACTGGTGATATTTCAGCAAAAGACTTCAAAAATTCAGACATAAAAATAAAGTATAATGGGAAATTAGGAGTAGACATTGTAGAACTTAAAGAAAATGTTTTTTATCAGAAAGTTGAAAATTCAGTTTCACTTCCAACACTTGCAAGCACAACTCAAGATCATATAGTTGAAATAAAACACTCTAAAATTACTCCAGGAGAACTTCATATTTACAATGATGGAATGCACATAGGTAATATTATAGCCGATTTTGACAATTTTCATTTAAAATTACATTCTCAAATTTCTGTAGAATGGTATTCAGTTTCATGGAGTTCAACTCGAAATTATAATAAACCTAGACCTTCTGTTGATGGAAAAACAGATTATGTTAAATTTAAAATCCCTTTTAACTGCAAAGTCTTTGAAGACGAATATTTAGTATACGAAGACTATTATCCAGGAGAAACAATAAAATTAGATGAAAACTTCAGCCTTTCAGAAGATGGGTGTGAAGTAATGAAATTCTGCTTATCTCATCCGACAGTCTTATCAGAGCAAAGCGGTTCTACAAGAGATGATGAAAACGAGGTTTACCAGGCTTTGGTAAAAGGAAATTCTCTAACAGTTCCAGCAGACCAAACTTGGAAAGTAATCTTTATAGCAAAACAATCAGATCAAGGAAAATGCAGGCAATATACCCCAACTTTCATAAACGAAACTTATGTGAAAGAATTAGAATTAAAACTATCAGAACAAGAAGAACAAATACTCTCTCTTGAAACTTCAATCTCAGAAAAAGCAGATTTACTTAACGCTTTAAAAGCTTCTTTAGATGAAAAAAACAATTTAATTTTAGCTTTGGAACTCTCTCTAGGAGAAAAAGCAGAACTAATAAATGCACTTAATTCAAGTTTAGCAGAAAAAGCTTCACTTGTAACAGCACTTCAGCTTTCTCTCGCAGAAAAAGTAGAATTAATAAACGCTTTAAAATACTCTATTGAAGAAAAAGCAGGTTTAATCAAATCTTTAGAAGCCTCACTTTTAGAAAAAGCAGCTTTAATAGATGCACTTAAACTAAGCTCTGACGAAAAGGCAAAGTTAATTGAAGCACTGCAATATTCAATAACCGAGAAAGAATCCTTAATAAACGCTTTACAGCTTTCACTATCAGAAAAAGCAGAACTAATAAACTCTTTGAGTGCAAGTTTGGCAGAAAAAGCATCTTTAATAAATGCCTTGCAACTCTCTCTATCTGAAAAAACAAGTTTAATTAAATCTTTAGAACTAAGTATCTCAGAAAAGGCAGAATTACTAAACGCTTTACAGCTTTCTTTATCTGAAAAAGTAAGCTTAATAGACTCCCTTAGTGCAAGCATGACAGAAAAAGCAGAGTTAATAAATGCTTTACAACTTTCTATCCAAGAGAAAAACCAGTTAATTGAAATGAGTGACTCGGATTCAATTGAAAAAGCACAGTTAATAGAAGCTTTAAGTACAAACCTGGCAGAAAAAGTTGCTTTAGTAAACGCTTTAAGAGCTTCTCTCGCAGAAAAAGCCAGCTTAATTGATTCATTGCAAATTTCATTACAGGAAAAAGCAAGTTTAGTAAATTCATTGGATTTAAGCTTAAAGGAAAAATCAAGTTTAATTGATTCTTTAAAACTAAGCCTTGATGAAAAAGCAGAATTAGTCAATTCACTCCAACTTTCACTTCAAGAAAAACAAAGTTTAGTAAATTCTTTAAAACTTTCTCTCGCAGAAAAGGCTGAACTAATAAATGCTTTAGACGCTTCACTCGCAGAAAAAGCTTCTTTAATTGAATCTTTAAAACTTTCTCTCGATGAAAAAGCAAAGTTAATAGACGCTTTGAAATACTCTTTACAAGAAAAAGCAGAACTAATAAACTCTTTAGAAGCCTCACTTAACGAGAAAGCAGCTTTAATCTCAGCTTTAGACTTATCTCTTAAAGAAAAGGCAGAATTAATCAACTCTTTGTCTCTATCTTTAGCAGAAAAAGCCTCTCTTATAAACGCTTTAAAATTATCATCACAGGAAAAAGAGGAATTGATAGAAGCTTTGAATGCTTCTCTTGCAGAAAAGGAAGCTTTGATCAAAGGCAGAAGTTTTATTTACAATTGGGGCTGGTGGTTAGTCGGAATACTGGCTTTCTTTTTAATTTTAGCTTTAATTGCACTTGCTACTTCAAAACCAAAGAGGAGAAAAAGAAGATAAAACAAATTATTTTTAATTGCAGGTCAGAACAAGTGCGGTTATAAATATTACAGATGAATATAATTGCACTTTTCCAGTTCGGTCATTAAAAATTAATTTAAAAAGATGAAAAAGAAAAAAGAGAAATTTTATTTAATTACAGTAATTTTATTGACTATAGTTACACTTTTTTTAGCTTTTATACTTTTATTTGATGAAGTTAAAGAACCAATTCCAAAATCTCAGGGAAATGGATTATCAGAAAAAAACATTAAATTTTTAGATGAAAGAATAATAATAGACATTCCAGAAGGATATAACTGGGCTAGTGTGGAGAACTGGTCAATAACAAGTATGTACCCCACTGTTAGACAGACTTCAATCCTGATTGCTTTGAAAGTAAACCAAGAAACTAAAATAAATTTAGATGACATTATAATCTTTGATGTAGAGCCTAAATATTACTATGAAAATACAACTGGATGGATGCATCGAGTCATTAAAAAAGGAATTGATCCAGAAGGTGAATATTTTTACACTAAGGGAGATTCAAATAAGATTATAGACCCTTTCAAAGTACGAAGAGAAAATGTGACACATATAGTTGTAGCCATTATTTATTAAAACAATTTTTTAACTTCAGACCAAAAGAAAAAAAGATGAAAAAGAAAAAAAATTATTTATTATTTCCATTCATATCAATGACAATAGTAGCACTTATTGCAATAGGCATGTTAATCAACGAACAAGTTAATATAACAGGTTTTGTAACAAAAGATTTAAAAGAAATACATCCCCTTGATCGAATAGATGACTCAAACATTAAAGTTTACAGCGACAAAATAGTAATAGAAGGAACTTTTGGAAAAACAGGAGCTACAGGAGATTCAATGCTTCAGGTATCACCAAATGGAACAACTCACATTACAATTAAGCCAAGATCTCCAGAAGAAATAACAATCGGCGATTTAATAGTCTTTAACAAGCCAAAAGAAATGATAGAAAATGGATTTACATCAAATACAACTACAATTTTACATAGAGTAATAGACAAAGGAACTGATTCAGAAGGAATATACTATTACACAAAAGGAGATAGTAATTATAAAGGGGATGGTGCAAAGATTAGGTTTGAAAATATCACAAAAATAGTTGTTGGAGTAATATGGTAAAAAAAAATTTAATTTTAATTACATTACTCTTACTAGTTCCTCTTAGTGGTTGCAATATCTTCAATGGCATAATTACAGGTCAAGTTACTAAAGAAATAGAACCACCTAAAATAGATTACGAAGAAAAAATAGTTAATTATGAAAACGAGATAGATAAATTAAACCAAGAAATTTTAAATCTTAATGAAAAAAAAGAGTATTACAAAAACTATTCTTTTAACTGCTATGATTTAATTCAAGAGAAAGAAAAGGAAATCCAAGAAGATTCAGAGAATTTTACAAATTTTTGGAATGAGTTAATTAAATATAGAAGTCTTTCTTGGACAGGATGTAAAGATTCAAGAACTATAAGAAAATTCTGCAAAGGATGTACTTGGGATTTTAGTTGTGATACTTTAAGTATGTCACCAACTTTTACTTGTGAAAACACTCTTTACTTTTGTTCTGCAAGCAAGAATGAGATAAAAATAGGCGATATAATAGCATTTATCTCTTCAGAGTACACAAATGATAATTATGATACTTTTTATGTAATACACAGGGTTATTGATATTACTTCAGATGGAAAATACATCACAAAAGGGGATGGGAGTTTTGATGTAGATAAGTTTAAAGTTCCTTACTCTAATGTTTTAGGTAAACTTTGGAAGGTGGAAGGTTGAATAAAAAATCAAACTTATTTAAATTGAATTTTCTTTTGATTTCATTAGTTTTAACTTTCTTTGTGATAGTAGTTCTTGCAGTTGCTCCAAATTCTCCTACTCTTAACTCTCCAGCAGATGAATCAACAGGAAATCCAACAACAGTAACTCTTAATGTGACTGTAACTGATGATGATAGTAGTTATTTGAATGTTAGTTTTTATGGTAGAGAAAAAAATTGGACATCAAATTCTAGCATAGTTTCTGGATTAGGAGACATAGGGCTTGAATCAAAACCAATAATCTGCAACAACTGCACAGGACACGCAGAATGGGAACTGATTGCTGGTCACTATTATGGGGGATTTTATGGTTTCTATTGGGATGGAACAGAATGGGTTTCAAATTCAACAATAAGTTCTGGATTAACTGCTGGTTCAAATACTGCCCCAAGCCCCACAATCTGCAACAACTGCACAGGACACGCAGAATGGGAAATAATCGTTGGATATAGTAATGGTTCATTCAATGGTTTCTACTGGAATGGAACAAGTTGGGTTTCTGATTCAGATATAGTTTCAGGTTTAGGGAGTGTAGGGACTACCTCCAAGCCCACAATCTGCAACAACTGCACAGGACACGCAGAATGGGAACTGATTGCTGGAGAGTATGATGGAACATTCAATGGTTTCTACTGGAATGGAACAAGTTGGGTTTCAGATTCGGATATTATTAGTGGGTTGGGAGATATTGGAATTGAATCAACCCCAACTATTTATAATAATTGCACTGGAACAGATAATTGGGAATTGATAGGTGGAAATTATGAGGGCATATTTAGAGGTTTCTACTGGAATGGAACAAGTTGGGTTTCAGATTCGGATATTATTAGTGGGTTGGGAGATATTGGGACTCGTTCAGCACCTACAATTTGCAATAATTGCACAGGACATGCAGAATGGGAGTTAATTTCAGGAACATATGGCGGGGGTTTTAGTGGTTTCAAGCTTCATAATTATACTCAAATAGATTCGACACAATTAAATATATCAAATGGAAGTTCAACAACTGTTTCTTGGTCAAGTTTATCTAGTGGAACAGAATATATCTGGCATTCTATTTTAGATGATAGCACAGATGCAGTTAGAAGTTCAAGTTGGAGTTTTACAACTAATTATTTACCAACACAGCCTTCTTTAACATCACCAGACAATAACTCTTATTTAACTTCAATTATGATGAACTGGACTGCTTCAACAGACGCAGACAGCGACACAATCTATTATTATGTCCTAGTTAATGGAACGCAAGCTTGTTACACAATTTCTTTAAATTGCTCTTATGACCCAGCAGATGGATATTACGAATGGAATGTAACACCTTTCGATGGAACAGCAAATGGAACAACTTCCCTTTCAAGATTCTTTACTTTCGACACCACAAACCCTAGCGTAAACTACTCTTTTCCAACCCCCTCAAATAATACAAGAAAAATAGCAAACAGTGTAACCATTAATGTTTCTTACTATGATTTAAACTTTAACACTTGTATCTTTACTTGGCAGGGAACAAACGAAACTTTTACTTCATCTAATTCAAATAATTTCTGGGAAACAAAAACCACAGTTGACGGCACTACTTACACTTTTCAAGCTTTTTGCAGTGATTTAGCAAGCAACATAAACTCAACAGAGCTTAGAACTTTTCGAGAGAACGCAAAGCCAACCTTAGCTTCAGTTTCAATAAACGATTCTACACCAACAGATTTACTTGATTTAAAATGCGAGAACGGAACAACAGCAGATTCAGATAATGATTCTGTTTCTTTCACTTATAACTGGTACAATAATTCAATAGCACAGGGAATAAACAATTCTGTTTTAGCTTCTGGAAACACAACAAGTGGAGATTCTTGGTACTGTTCAATGACTCCTCAAGACGGCTATGAAGATGGAACAATAAAATATTCTGCAACAGTCTCTATAGGCACAGGTTTTGTAGCACCAGTAGTAACTAATACAAATGCAACAACTGCTCTCTCTAACATAAATTCAACCTCAACAAATCCTACAAACAACAACTCCTGGATAAATCTAAGCGTAGTCTTTACAGACACTAATTCAGATGAATCATGGACTGTTTATTTTTGTAATACAACTAACTTAACTGCTTGCAAAACTGGAAGTTATTTTTGCAAATCAAACGAAATAACAGATAAATCTTTTAGCTGCAAATATAATATAACAAACGAAACCTCAAGAATTTTCACTTATTATCCGCAAGTCGAAGACAATAATTCAATGACCTCTGGCTCAGGAGTCTCAAACACTTTCGAGATAAACTATCCACCATCACAACCGAATGGAACATCACCACTTAATAGCTCTTTCATTAAAACAAATTATACTTTTATTAATTTTTCAGATTCTGACTCAGACGGAGATTCAACTAATTACACAGTCTGGGGAGGAACAGATCAAACTAATTTAACTTCTCTTATTTATAACGGAACAAATGAATTTTTTAACTGGACTAATTTAAGTAACACAATTTATTATTTTAAATTAAAAACAACAGATGAACATGGATATGATTCAACAAACTCTACAATCTATTCTTTTACAATAGACACAATAGATCCAGTCCTTACACTTTCTTCGCCTACTTCTATAACTTATTATCTTACTACAATAGATCTTAGTCAGACAGCTTCAGACACAAATTTAGATTCTTGCTTCTATTATATTCTTTATAAAGACACAAGATCTATTTATAAAGCAAATACAACAATTACCTGCGGTTCAACAACGAGTATTTCAGCAGGAATATACTCTGGTGGTTACTCTCTTTATGTTTTAGCAAATGATTCAGCAGGAAATTTAGACACAAAATCAGTAAATTTCACTGTACTCACATCTCCTTTAGGCGGAAGTGGTTCACCTGGCGGATCAGGTGGAGCAGAGCCACAAATAATTTTTGTAGAAGCAGGAAATTTTTCAGTAGAAACAGAATTCGGATCTAGTTACTATAATTGGGTTGCAGTACCTAGCTCTACAAAAAGCGGAAAGATTATAATCAAAAACTTAGGTTTAAATAAAATTACAGTAAGTGTTTCATGCACTCCTTTGGGAAACGAAACAAATGGTTACGATGTCTGCTCTTTTGTAACTTTCGACAGATCAGAAAACATAGAAGTTTATCCAGGCGGAAAACTAGAAGAAGAAATAAATTTCAATATAACTGCTCCAAGCGACATAGCATACGGAAAAAGTCTGATTTTTGGAATAATCGTAGAAGATCAGGAAGGTCACAAAAGTACACCGCTTCATGTGGAAACTAAAATAGGAAGGTTCATTGGCTTTATTTCTCTTTTCTTTGAAAAAATGTTTTCAGGCTTTTATACAGTTCCTTTCTCTAAATTTAAGCCAGAAGCACAAAATGTTACCATTCCTTATCTTATTCCTGCTGTTTTTGCTACTTTAATTTTCGGATTCTTGACAACTTGGATCATAGGAAAAATAAGATTTAAGAACAAATTCCTTAGCAATATCAAAACAGGTGTTAGTGCTTTTAGTATTTTTGTCTTTTTCATTGTTTTTTTAATAATTATTTAAAACAAAGTATTTTTAACTTCAGACCAAAAAAAGAGAAAAAAAAGAAAAACTTTATAAACTTCAAAAACAAAAAGAATTAAAAAGAGGAAAAAGATGAGATTCAAATTCATATATGGAAAAAAATCAAGAATTATGGATATTAAGTTCTTTTTAATTTTTATGTTCTTAGTATTAGCAATATTGCCTTTCTCAAGTCCAGCAGGAGAACCTTTCTCAATTACAGAATCAGAACAATACAAGCTCACATTTGAATTTTCAGAACTGGGTTTAACTCACAAGTGTCTTGATATTTCTATTCAAAATAAACAAACTGGAGACAATCAATATGAACTTAACATAAAATCTATACTTAATGAGACAGATTTTGACTTAATTAAGCTTGATAATGTAGTATTTTCAATATATAAAACTGATTTAATAAAAAATGTTACAAAAGAAAACATAAGCACTTGTTACTCTTTAATAAATCAAACTTTTAATTACACAGATTTGGAATGTAATGCAAATAATAGCTGTTCTTGGAGCACAAATGGAACTAATTCATCTTGTGCTTGTGAGTTTAATTCTTCTTATTCCTGTGTCTTAAATACTTATCAAGAAGAGATAACTTATTCAGGTTATGAAGAAAGACCTATTTTAAAAACAGATAAAGAAAATAAAGTGGAATTTATGGATTCTGGAGAGAATATTTTTATAAAGAAAGCTGGTCATCCTGATGGTGATACTGCAAAGTTCAGGTTATGTTTTGACACTCCAATAGTAACCCGTTCAGATGGATGGGGAAATGCAGGAACTGTTTATCTGGATGTAAATGGAATTACTTTTGTAGATAAAACTTCAAGTAGCTGGTGGAACTCAACTTACACTAAAAAACTTCCACTTAACTGCACCAATATGGATAACAAAGTTCCAATAGTAATAAATGGCTCAAATGGATTTAATCCTGATGGTTCACACAAGCAGATAGTATGGACTTACTGCTCTGGAACAGGAACAGCTCTTTATATGCACAATTCAACTGACTGGTCTGCTTATGTTGTTGCTAATGATACAACACAACTGCCCATGGAAGTTGAATCTGGCAATGCAACAAGTTATAATCCTACACAAGTTTGGGATGCTAATTATAAATTAGTTTATCACTTAGGAGAACTTACAGGAACTAATGTTACAGACAGCACTTCAAATAATAATCACGGAGTCTTAACAGGCGGTGTTTTACAAGGAACAGGAAAATTTGGATATGGCTATACTTTTAGTGATGATTACATAACAAGGGCACTATCTGGAAGCACTCCATTCACTCACGAAGTTTGGTATTATAATACTTATACTGGTGCTGAAAATCAGTTTTTATATGGTAAGGATGGAAATGCTGATTTTAGAGGTTGGATTTCTTTTGGTGATGATTCAAGCTGGCACAATTATGGGGGAATTACTACTAATGTTGGAACTTTTCCTGTAAATAATTGGCGAAATGCTTTATTTACAACTAATGGTACAACAGGAAAGTCTAACCTTTTGTATATAGATGGAATTTTAAATGGAACTGTTGCATCTACATCAACAATTTATGACTATACTTGGTTAGGTTGTGGTTCAAATGGACTTACTTATTGTGATAACTTTGGTATAATGGATGAAGTTAGAATTTCAGATGTTAGTAGAAGTGCTTCTTATTCAAATCAAACTTATCAAAATGCATTAGGAACATCTGGCTATGGTAATTTACTGGCAGAAGAATCATACACTCCACCAAACACAGCACCAACAATAACAGCAAATACAACAAAACCAGCAACAGTTTATACAAACACAGACTGGCTCTTAAATATAACTGCAACAGATTTAGAAAACTCTTCTTTTACTGCTTACACACAGTTTTACATAAATGGAACAAGTTCAGGTTCAGAGCTTCCTTTTACAATTTCTAATAATTCAAATACAAATGTAGCTAATCTTTCAAGTACAACTTTTAATAAAGGAGCAACTTTAATAGCAGAAATGTGGGTTAGTGATGTAGAGTATAATTCTACTAAAACAAATTCAACACAAGTAACAGTTTTAAATTCAGTTCCAACAATACAAGTCCAAAACACTTTTATTAATTGGAGTGCAGGTCATACTTTTAATGTAACAGCAGGAATAAGCGATATAGATGGCGGAATTGATATAATAAAAACTAATATTTCAACAAGCTCAGGAACTTGTCAGCATTTAGTTAATTCAACTACTGGGAATTTCTTTAATGTAACTTATAACTGCTCTGGAATAGCTTTAACATCAACCAATATAATAATTGGCTTCAATGACTCATCTGGTGCTTATGTAAGTTCAACTTCAAGTGCAAACACTTATCCAGACCAAGCACCAACAGACCCAACAGGATTAACAGGACAGCCAGCAAATTTATATGTAACAGACACTTTAACTATGACAGCTTCAGGCGGAACAGACGCAGATTCTGATTCTATAACTTATCATTATAAATTTTACAATGTAAATGAAACAAACACAAGGCAGAACTGGTCAGCTACAAATTCTTATACAATACAAACCTCAGATGCTCATGACACAATCAGAATATATGCAAAATCAACCACAACTTATGCAAATTCATCTGGTTCTTACTCTGAAGATGATTTTGTTGATGACACATTGTCTACAACACCAACAGGCTCATCTCTTACAGCAGGAGATGTAAAAGTCACAGAAACTTTGACAGGGACAGGTGCAGGCTCAACTGATGCAGACTTAGACACAATAACCTATCATTATCAGTTTAACAACACAAATGATTCAGTTGAAAGGCAGGCAAAAAGCTCTGACAATACCTATATAATTGCAGTAGCAGATGCACACGATAACATAAGGGTAAGGATTTGGGCTACAACAGTTTATGGAGATTCAGCAACTTACGAGGAATTAAACAAGCAGATAGCAAATACTGCACCAACAACTCCTACTCTAACAAACCCTACAAACAATGCATATATTAATACAATTATGATGAACTGGACTGCTTCCACAGATGCAGATAGCGATTCAATTAATTATTATGTTTTGGTTAATGGAACACAAGCCTGCTATACTACTAATTTGAACTGCTCTTATGACCCAGCAAATGCTTATTATCAATGGAATGTTACTCCTTACGACGGAACTGTAAACGGAACTACTTCTGCTTCAAGATATTACACTTACGATACAACTTCACCTGTTATCAGCATAGTTTATCCTTTAGTTACAACTTATGCAGAAAATGTAAGTAATTTAAAATATACTGTTACAGAAGTAAACCCTGCTTTTTGTTGGTATTCAAGAGACAGTGGGGTAACAAATTCGTCTGCTGAAAGTTCAGGAACTAATTTTACACATTTAACCTCTGTTGCAAATTCAAACACATGGATAGTGTATTGTAATGACACAAGCAGTAATGTAGGCAGTGATTCCATAACATTCAATGTGACGGAAATATGGTATAACACAAATTATCCTTTTGCAAATAAGTCTTTCAGAATAACTGAATTTATTAATGTTAGTGGAACAAGCTTTACATTGGTAGGAGAGCCATATACATTCTTGGGTGTGGATTCCTATTATCTGGCTGATTATGCCACAAACCATACCTATGATGATGATGGAAATGAAATTAATAATAGTAGACAAGCAGTCCTTGAAATTTTGAATGAAGCACAGTATCTTAACATTAATGTAATTAGAACTTGGGCAGGCATGCAAGGTGGTGAGGGAAGTCACTGGGAAGTAAATAAGAGTGGAGGACACTGGAATTTGTTTGAAGTGAATGAGCCAGGAAATTATAGCGAAGAGATGTTTGCATCTTTGGATTGGGTAATCTACGAAGCAAGCAAAAGAGATATAAGGTTGCAATTAGTTTTAGTAAACAACTGGAATGACTACGGTGGTATGAGATGGTATGCACAGATGTCTCCAACAACAAACAAGACCTATGAGAATATCAGTGATTATTCTGATAACAATTATTGGTTGTTTCACGACCAGTTTTATACTGATGACAATTGCCAACAATATTATAAGAATTACATAAATCACACTTTACTGAGAAACAACACATATTCTGGATTACAATACAAGGATGACCCAGCAATATTTGGCTGGCTGTTGGCAAATGAACCAAGAGCCAAAAGCGATGGAACAGGAAGAGGTCTGATTAGAAATTGGACTACAAATATGACTGCTTACATTAAGACTATTGACACTAACCATTTGGTAGGATTAGGCATAGAAGGATGGGGATATGTTGAAACTTGGGGAGAAGGAACAGACATGATTGCTGACCATAATGGAACAGGAGTTGATTATGCCACTTATGCAATACACCCAGACCAGTGGCAATATTTTGCTGAAAGAAGTGAGCATTCTAATGGGAGTTGGGTTACTGAAAACTCAAGCACAAATGCTTTCATTGATTGGTGGACTAACGATACTAATATTAGTTATAATAATAGATACGCAACAGATTATATTCCTGCTTATACCCCAGCACTGGCAAGGTATGGATATGATAATTGGGTTGAACAGAATGTTGAATGGGCTAATAATTTGAATATGCCAGTTTTATTACAGGAAGCTGGATACTTAACCAACCACGCTAAAGTTATTAAAGATAGATTTTATGAGCAGATGATTCACAATTTTTATAACAGGGGTGGAGATGGCTTGATGTTTTGGACATTGAACCATGATGACTATTATTACAGCACAGGCGTTGATGGGGTTATGGATGATGGCTATGGATTCTATGTATCTGATGATACTTTCCTAAGAAACAAGAGTGAAAGTGTTATGGATGCAATTGATTTTACTAAAACTGACAACAGCGGGGCAAGCTGGATTACAGAACTAAACAGTTATAAATATCATTTTGTGGTGTCGGTCGGAACAGCAAGTGATAAAACAGTTGCTAATGCTACATTACATCTTAATATTTCTAATGGGACTACTTGGCGGATAGTTAGTCAAGTAAATTCATCAACTATCACCAGTAATGAGATTTATATATTTGTAAGGCAATTTAATGATACTGATGAGGAAGCTTATTGGTTTACAGAGGTTTGTAGCACTCCAAGTTTATGTATTAATTCAACAAGTACATATATACAGATTAAGACAGGAACGCCAGACATAACATTATTATATCCTGAAGACGATGGATATTATAATAATCCTACTCTTGACTTTAACTATACTGTTACAGAAACAAATGGATTGGAAATAAGCAATTGTGAATTATATATTAATGGTTCATTAAACAAGACTGATAATACTATCACAAGAGTCATAACACAGACATTTACAGTCAGTTCTTTAACTGATAATGTTTATTCCTGGTATATCAGATGCACAGACACAGATAACAATGTAAATAATTCTGTTACCAGAGGTTTTACATATGATATAACAAATCCCTCATTAAGCATTACAACCTCAAACAACACTATAAGCAATACTCTAACAACAATAGAAGGAACTGCTTCAGACACATATCCAGATTCTATTTACTCAAACAACACTGCCTGGACTTGGAATGGAACTTACACTAATTGGAAATTCACAAACAATACAAATGTTAATGATGGGGTTTATCATATTTTAATTACAGCAAATGATAGTGCTGGAAACACAGCAAGCTCTTTATTTAACTTCACTTATGACACAACAATTCCAACACCTTCAAACATAGGAAAAAATACAACTCCTAAAATAAATGAAGATGTATTATTTTATACTCAGTGGTCAGACACAAATGGATTATCTCATTACATTTTCTCTTGGAATCACTCAGGAGGGTGGGTAAATGATTCAGCAGTTTCTTTAACTTCTTGGTCAAATGTTACAAAAACAATTACAGCAACAGGAAAGCCAGAAATCAACTGGAAAATCTATGCAAATGATTCAGTAGGGAATATAAACGACACAGGAGTTCAAACATTTACAATAAGTAATACTGCTCCAGTAATTACAACAACACAAACAACAGTTTCTCAAAATACTTCAAGTACATATACCTATGATTACAATGGAACTGACGCAGATTTAGACACTTTAACTTGGTCTGACAACACTACTCTTTTTAACATAAACTCAGGCACTGGAATAATAACAGACACTCCAACCGAAGACGAAACAGGAACATATACTATCTTAATTACATTAAGTGATGGAACAGACACAGACACAGACACTTTTGATTACACAATTTCTGACACTACTAATCCAACCTACTCCTCTTTAGCAAATAACGGCACAACTGCAAAGGTAGGAACAGATGTAAACTGGTCAGTAACTCTCTCAGACGGCTACCAGTTAGATTATTATATCTTTAGCTACAATGATAGTGGCTCTTGGGTCAATGATTCTACTGTGGATATTTCAGGAACATCTTACTTTACAAATGTTACAAAAACAATAACTTCAACTCAAGGAAAAAGCGTTTGCGGTAAATTTTATTTTAATGACACTTCAAGTAATGAAAACATCACTTCAAACTCTTGTTTTACTGTGGTAAATACAGCACCTACACAACCCTCTCTTACAAATCCTTCTAATGATTCGTATATCAATTCAGTAACTCTAAACTGGACAGCTTCAACAGATGCAGATGGAGATACAATTAATTATTATGTTTTATTAAATGGAAGTCAAATTTGCTACACTGCTGACTTGAACTGTTCAAATGTAACTTCAGATAATTTCTATTTATGGAATGTAACTGCTTTTGATGGAACAGAAAACACTACATCTTTAACAAGACAATTTACTTATGACACTACAAACCCTCTTATCTCTTTTGATACAGGAACTTTAGCAAACAATTCTTACAGAAACCAGAACTATATCTTCGCAAACTGGACTTTCACAGAAATTAATTTAATGAATATAACTGCAAGACTTTATAATTCAACACCATCTTTAATAAACACAACAACTTTTTTAACTTCAACTTATGAAATTAACTGGACTGGATTAACAGAGCAGGCTTATTATTACAATTTAACTATCTATGACAATGCTACTAATTACAACGAAACTGAGACAAGAAAAATAACTTTAGATTCTTCAAACCCTTCAATCTCAAGCGTAACAGTTTCAGGCATTACACAAAATGATGCAACTGTTTCTTTTACTACAAACGAAGTATGTAACTTTTCAATAATCTACGGCTTTGCAACAGATTCAATGCCTTACTCAGTAAGATCCAATACTTTTACAACCTCTCATTCTCCTACTTTCAGCACTTTGCTTACTTACGACAGAACTTACTTTTTTAATTTAACAGTCTGGGACAACACAGGAAATTCAGACACAGATAACAATAATAATTTCACCACTTTAGACAAGCAGGCAACAGGCACAGGATCAGGAGACACAGGATTGCCTTCAGAAGAGGATGAGCCAGAACCAATCGTAGAACCTACTGTTATCTATGTGAACACAACAGATGCAGATTTAATTGAAAAACTTTTTGCATACCTTTCATTAAAAGAAAAAACTGGTTTCGGAGAGAAAATAGACGAAAGATTCACTTCAAAAACAAGTAATTTTAATTCTTTTATAATGGAAATAAGGACTTTAAAAGAATGGAAAAGAGAAAAAGGAACTTCAGTTTATATAACTTTAACAGATCTAACTGGAAATAAAATAGATGTGGAAAAAATATCAGTAAAAATAAGAGATGGAGACGGAAATTTAATAGATTCATCAAAAGAAGTTAAAAAGATTAATTTGGGAAATTACATTGCTATCTTAAAAGTTGACGAAGAGAACGAATTAGGATCTTACTTTGTTGAGGTAGATACTTACTATAAAGGAGAATTAGGAAGCGATGTTTTAACAGTTGAAGTGGAAGAATCAGAAATAAGTATTTTAACAAAGATTTTAAACTTCTTAAAAAGAATTTGGGAAGCCCTGACAAAGTTCAAAATAGTTGCTCCAGAAGATTCAACAACTCCTGATTTTAATGAAACATCTTATATTAACCAAAGTTTTGAAATAAATCA
>Ga0180732_1000341_pt1 | contig 42718 bp, 38 predicted proteins | sample KR11_01MetaG_FD_148674 | JGI IMG/M metagenome (GOLD analysis project Ga0180732, IMG submission 148674) | Groundwater microbial communities from the Olkiluoto Island deep subsurface site, Finland - KR11_0.1 MetaG | ecosystem: Environmental > Aquatic > Deep subsurface > Groundwater | place...
GCTGAGGTACGGCCCCCCGTAACGATACAAGAAATCCATGGGCGAAAAGCCAGCCAGGCTGCAATATTCGGCTAATGGTGACCACACAACATATGGTATGCGCTTGAGTCAAGTGCATACCCACATTAATTTTTTAAAATGTGATTCGACACGGAGATATCAATTGGAAAGAATTACAGCATCTTCAGCGATTGAAACGGCAACAGTATCACCAATTCCAGGACGGAGGGAATTATACTTTTCGCGTTTAAGAAGAACCGTCAAAAGGAACCCGACATCAACCACTGTTCGGACCCTGGCTGACTCTTCCATAAGCTGTACAACCTTGCCCTGCAAACAATGGCCAGCCCCTGGGACTTTTTCACCAGCATAGAGCTCAATTCTTTCCGGATCAATAAAGAGCCGTGACCTGCCGGTGGTAGATCCTACTTGGGTCGAGGAGAGAAGAATCCAGGTGTTACCAGGAAGGTGACAGTGAACCTGCTTGTCGTTGGTAGGTTCTATTTTGCAGGGAAAGGTGTTTTCGTAGCTTGTCGACACGAGGCGGCCCTTGTTAAGAACAAGGGTATGGTGAGCCAGACCTGCGGCAAGGAGGCGATCATGGGTCGTGAAGACAATGGTGATTTTTTTGGTTTCATTGATCTGTTTGAGTAAGGCAATGATGGCTGCCTGATTTTCAACATCAACACTGGCAGTCGGCTCATCGCAGAGAAATACCTTTGGCGAAAGGGCCAGGGCTCTGGCCAGGGCAATGCGCTGCGTTTCACCACCGGACAGGGTGTGCGCCGAAGCATGTTTAAAGGAAGCCATATCCACCAGCTCAAGGACTTCGTCAATGATACGCTCTCTTTCTGCCCTTTCCACCTTTCTTATTTTTAAGCCGAACTCCAGATTCCTATAGACAGAGTTCGTAAATAGGACCGGATATTGATCCAGAACAACAACCTCTTTCCGCAAAGGCTGCAAATCCCTTTCTTGAAAGCGGACAGCTTTGCCGAGAAAGTCAAGGTGACCCGAGGTCGGCTGATCCAGAAAACCAAGAATGTTAAGGAGAGTGGTCTTGCCGGCACCATTGGGGCCAAGGAGTCCATAGATTCGACCGGCTTCCAGTTCCAGGTGGTCAATGTCTAAAATGGGCTGATCGTTGTATGATTTGGTCAGATTATTAATCGCATACACTTTCATGTTCGATACTTGCCCTGGAAAAAGTGAAAGAGAATATTCATTCCAAAACTAAGGGTCATCAAAACAATGCCCAGCGCCACTGCAAGAGAGAAGGCGCCTTTATCGTATTCAAGCGCCATGGCGGTTGTCATGGTCCGGGTAAATCCTTGGATGTTGCCGCCCAGCATCATCGCGATGCCCACCTCGGAAATAACCCGGCCAAATGCGGCGACGATTGCTGCCGTTATGCCGAAGCGGGCCTCAAAAAGAATGACCTTGGCCGTCTGAACCCGATTGGCACCTAATGTCATGGCTGTGCGGCGATAACGATCGTCTATCTTGCTTATGGCAGCGATGGTTAAGGCGCTCACCAGTGGGATGATGAGAATAATCTGGCCAATTATTATAGCCTCTTGGGTATAAAGCAGATCAAGGGGGCCGAGGACGCCGCGTCGCGAAACAAAGGCATATACTACCAGGCCAATTACCACCGTGGGTAATGCCAGTAGGGTGTTAAGGACGGTAATGACCAGATGCTTACCGGGAAACCGCCTTAAAGCGATGAAGAATCCGGTCGGCACCCCGACAAGTGCAGCAATGAAGGTAGAGGCGCAACTCACCTGCAAGGAAACCTTTATAATAGCCAGCATCTCCCTGTCGAGAGAAAAAACGAGTAATAGTGCCGAAAAAAGGCTGTCAATAAGAATGTCCATTACGGCTTATCCTATAAAAAAACAAAAAAATGGGCACCTTGAAAAGGTGCCCAAGTGTTAAGCGGACCATTAACCCTACTTTATGACATCAGGATAAAAGAGCTGTTTGCCAAGCACGTGATAGTCACTGATGAGCTTTTGGCCTCGGGCGGAGGTAATCCACTTGGTAAATTGCTCTGCCAAGTCATTTTTCACATGGGGATGTTTTGCCGGATTAACCGGGATAATTCCATACGGGTTTGCCAATGCGTCACCACCTTCACAGAGGACATCCAACGCAATTGGAAGGTCACGGCCAAATTTGTATTTTATGTACGTGCCGCGATCAGCCAGGATGTAGGCCTGTTTTTCATCGGCAAATGTCAGAGCTTTACCCATTCCCTGACCTATTGAAAGATACCAATCTCCTGATGGTTTTTCATAGTTCACCAGTTTTTTTATGCCTTTTTCGATAAGGGTTTGTGATCCCTGTTCCAGGGGTATGCCGGTCTCCTTCCACAGGCTCTGCTCCTTAGTATGGGTGCCGGAATCGTCACCGCGTGAAACAAAAAAAGCAGAAGCTGTTGCTATTTTGCGCAGCGCTTCAGCAGCGGTGCTACAACCTTTGATGCCTGCCGGGTCAGCTGCAGGGCCCAAGATTATAAAATCATTATGCATTACCGGATAGCGTTTGGTCCCAAAGCCATCACTGACGAACTTCTCTTCCCTGTCTTTGGCATGGACGAAAATAATATCAACATTGCCGTCAATGCCGTCGCGAATGGCGGCGCCGGTACCCTTGGCAATAACCTTGACAAGAACACCGGTGTCCTTGGTGAACTCGGGAAGGATAAAGTCGAGCAAGCCCGAGGACTGCGTCGATGTTGTGGTTGACATCTTCAGGATCTTGTCTTCTGCAAGGGCCCGATCGGGTAAAGTAAAGCATAAGAGAACAACGGATAGGGAAAGTAGTAATTTTTTCATAATCTGTTCCTTTGGGGTATGTAAGAATCTAAATGGTTGCTGTCATAGCAACCACGTGAACTAACAATATTAATTCGCATCGTAGTCTTTAATCTTCCGGTACAATGTTTTCCTGCTGACCCCCAGGGCCTCCGCGGTCTTGCTGCGGTTGCCGTCATAAAAGTCGAGAATCTTGAGGATGTGCTGTTTTTCCACCGATTCCAGAGTAATGCTTGCCTCAGAGCCTCCCGAGGATTTTACAAGTTCGAGGGGCAGGCATCGTTCCGTAATAATTCCGTTTTCAGAAAGAATAATGGAACGCTCGATAACATTACGAAGTTCCCTGACATTGCCCGGCCAGTCATAACTGAGCATGCAGTCCATGGCGTTTTGCACCATGCGATAGGTTGCGCCCTCAGGACTCAAGGCCGTCAGGAAGTAGTCAACCAGGAGAGGCAGGTCTTCTTTTCTTTCGTTCAGGGGTGGAATATGGATGTGAAAGGCGTTGATCCGATGGAAAAGGGCTTCGTTAAAACGACCGGCCTGAACTTCTTCGGCCAGGTTGCGGTTGGTGGCAAAGAGAAAGCGGATATCCACCTGGCACTCCTCCTTCTCTCCCACCCGGCGGTATCTCTGAGTCTCCAGGACCCGCAGCAAAGATGCCTGCACATCCAGAGGCAGGTCTCCTATTTCATCAAGAAAGAGTGTGCTCTCGTGGGCATACGACATTAAGCCATCCTGGGACTGGCTTGCTCCGGTGAAGGACCCTTTCAGATGACCGAAAAGCTCACTGCGGGCCAGTTCCTTTTGCAGAGACGCACAGTTTTTTATGATGATCGGATTATGGGAACGGGGTGATCGGTCATGGATGGCATGGGCCACTACGTCCTTGCCAACTCCTGAGTCCCCGGTAATAAGTACCGGGATATTCGCAGGTGCCACCTTATCAACCAGAAAAAGAATGTGGTGCACAGCCTTGGAATTGCCGATAAACTTAGTCGGTCCTTTGTCCAAACGGGAAAGATGCCTTAGTCTCTTGTTGTCCCTGGAGAGTCTTGCACGTTGATGCGCTTTTTCGACAACAAGGTCAAGCCTGTCCAGGTTAAATGGTTTGGGGATAAAATCACAGGCGCCGAGTTTCATCGCTTCCACTGCGCTGTCAATGTCACCATGGCCGGTAATCATGACGACCTCTGTCCAGGGGCTGGAGTCTCTTACTTTGATGAGCAAGTCAAGATTGGAGCTGTCCGGCAGGAGCAGGTCCATAATAACGACATCAAACCATCGTCGGCGTACCATATCCAGGGCCTGGGCAGCATCAGCGGCGGTGAAAACCTCCCGGCTGGAGCTGGTTAGTTCTTTTTCCAGCAGCCTTCTGATTGATTCTTCGTCGTCAATGACAAGTATCGGATATTTTTCGATATTCATTGTTCATATATCCCAGGAATGCGTACGCTGAAAGAGGAGCCTTTGCCCTCTTCACTGCTTACACTGATTTCACCATTATGGTTTTTGACTATTGAGTAGCAGGTTGAAAGACCTATACCGATGCCTTTGCCGGTAGGCTTTGTGGTAAAGAACGGCTCAAACAGTCGGTCCTGCACATCCTGCGGGATACCGCAGCCGGAGTCTTCAACAATAAGTCCGGCGCCGCCGTCTTCTTCCGGGAAGGTTTTAATCCTGATTGTTCCCCCCTCATCTGTTGCATCAAGGGCGTTAGTTAACAGGTTGATGATGACCTGTTTAAGCTGTGATTCATCTCCTTTGATCAAGGGCAGATCTGCATGCAGATCGGTTGTAACCGTGATTTTATGCTGCTCCTTGAAATGATGCTTGAGGATAAAAAGGGTGTCTTCGATACAATGGTTTAAATCTACTGGCTGCAGGCTGGAAGCCACCGGTCGGCTGAAAGTGAGGAGGCTGCGAACAATGTCACGGCAGCGCAGGCACTCTTTGATGATGGTGTCTGTATATTCTTCAAAATCGTCATACATGTCGTCGTCCACTTGGCCGCGGATGCGACTCAGTCGGCGCCGCAGGCCTTCAGCAAAGCCGCTGATAGCTGTAAGTGGATTATTTATTTCATGGGCAACACCGGCAGCAAGGATTCCTACAGTCGCCATTTTTTCAGCCTGATAAAACTGGGCTTGATATTCTTTTTCCAGAGTCACATCCCTTTTGAAAAGCAGGACATTGCGTTCGCCGGTAATGCTTGTTTTAAGAGGGGAAGCGATCAACTCAAAATGACGCAGTTTTCCGCCCTTTTTGGATATGCGTAAATCTTTCGTTATCTCTTGACAGTCAAGGGCCTTGAGAACAGGACAATCTTCACATGGCGAATCACCTTCATTAAAAAACTCATAGCAATATTTCCCAATGGGATCAGTATCGGGGAACCATTCGTTGAATACATGATTGACGGATTGAATTTTCAGGTCCTCAGAGAGTACCACCATTAAATCTGTTATACCATCGAGAAGCGCTTGGATTTCTTTACGTTTTTTCTCCAGCTCCTGGTTCGAGTTTTTGAGTTCTTCAACCTTGCCCTGCAACTCCTGGTAAAATCCGAGTTTGTGGTGCTCGATTCCGATAAGGTCTTTAAGGGTTGTATTGGGAGCCATTACCACACCTTCTGACAAATTTTCAGCAGCTCTTGCCAGGAAGCCGGTCGTGGATTTGTAAGATTGCAGGCGTCATTTACCGCCATTTTACAAATCGGTTCCAAATGTTTCTTGTCATTTTTTTTGACAACCTCATGAAGCTTGAGAGAAACATCAAAAGAGGCAAAGAATTCATCGAGTTTTTCGATTCCCTCCATGGCTGTTTCTTCGTCTGAACCAAGCCTTTTATTGAGCACAACCCGCCCGATATCAGCCATTTTGGCAGGACAGCTTTCAAGGTTAAAGCGCATGACCTCTGTAAGTAGGATCGGGTGAACGACACCATGGGACATGTCAAAATGGCCTCCAAGTGAATGGGCAAGGGCGTGCTCTGCTCCAAGTCCCGCATTGCTGAAGGCCATGGACGCCGCAATAGAAGCGATGCTTAATTTCTCAAGGGAGTCGAGAGACCGAGTTTCAACAGCATGCTGCAGGTTGCGCATGATAAGATCAATGGCCTTCAGAGACTGCGGTTCTGTAAAAGGAGATGCAATACGGGAAAGATAGGCTTCGATTGCATGGGCAAGAGCGTCTATTGCGGATTGAATAATCAGCGTTTCGGTTTTTGTGCTTAGAATGAGAGGATCGACTATGGAGATATTGGGAACAAGGGTCCTGGAAATGATGGACATCTTCACAGCCCTTTTTACATCTGTGATGATACAGAACTGGGATATGTCCGAACCGCTTCCTGCTGTGGTTGTGATAAATACCATAGGTGGCAAGGGGCGTTGAATCCTGTTTGCCCCTTCATAGTCACGAATTTTCCCGCCGTTGCTGGCAATAATGGCAATGCCTTTTGCGGTATCCATGGAACTGCCACCGCCAATGGCCATTATCACATCGCAACCGTTTTTCAGGTAAAATTCGGCACCCTGTTCAACCTCAAAGTCACGTGGATTAGCTGTTACGCTCGGGTAATAAATCCAGTTAATTCCAGCTGTCTCAAGGACGTCCATGAGCCGTTGCACCCAGCCTGCTTTCTCAATACCTGAATCACTGACAAGAAAAACTTTTTTTGCGCCGTTCCTGAGCGCGCATTGCCCTGCATACTTAATACTCCCCCGGCCAAAGATAATTTCGGGGATAGCGAATTTTGTTGTTTCCATAATCACGTCCAGTTTTTCTTAGGCAATAAGCGGTGAGACCATGTCAGAAAGCGAAAGTCCAAGAATCCAACCTTATTTTTGGTTGTATTATGTTTCTGATGTTTTTTGCAACTTTCCAATACCATAAGCTAAATATTACTTAATGGCACATTGAGGATTAAAACATCTTTCTAATAAGTATAGCATATTTCGCGCCAAAAATAAAAAACTCATTATATCAGTAGAATACATCGCTAGGAAAATTTCATGCAGGGTCATTGTGACCCAGTTGCTGACAAGTAAAACGTTAGTTTCGTGCACAGAAAATATTTTTTGCGCGCGAAAAGCTGTGAACCATAACATCAGAAGAATGGGGTTATTATGACCCAGTTAAAGACGAGTTGCGAGTCATTTTGACTCGCAAGGTTGGAGAGTAAAGGGACACAAGATCATTTCTTGTTGACTATAGCATTTTTTCTGCTACCTTCCCCCTAATATATAGTTTTCAATACTTCTGTTCCAGTGTTGAAAAACAGCCCCACTTGCCGGCGTTGCTTGTATAGTTCGGCAATAGTTATCTTTTGGCAAAGAAAAATTATTGCCCAGGAATACGAACGTTCTGTCGTTTTTGGTGTCGTAATATTTTACCCTGCGAAGTTTGTCGGCATAATCTTTCTTTTGATAGAAGCTGGTGAGCTTGATCGACTGGTCGCAGAGCAGGCCAGTATTGCGGTCTATCTGGTGCGAATAAACGCTCCGGTATTTGAGGTTGGATTTGCCACGAATTAAAAAAACTTTCCTGCGAAATATTCTTGGACAATTTTCTGTTTCAACACAGCCTGACGGCACTCTTTGTAATCAGTTTCCTGGCGGCAACAATCCTGCCGCTCGGCTCCGAATGGTTGTTGGTTACCCTGATTCTGCAGGCATACCCGATAGAAGAGGTGGTTATGGTGGCGACCTTGGGAAACTTTCTGGGGGCCTGTACCACTTACTGTATTGGACTTTGGGGGGCTTCTTTTCTGGCAAATAAGCTCCTGCGGATTGATGAGGACAGATTTAACAAGACCGTTCTTTTCTACCGAAAATATGGTTCCTGGTCGCTCCTGCTATCCTGGGTCCCAATCATCGGCGATCCTCTTTGCCTTGTCAGCGGCTCTTTACGTTTGAACTTCCTGTTATTCTCCACGCTCACCTTCAGCGGTAAATTAGCAAGATATATTGTTGTTGCCACCGTCACCGCCAGCAATATGGGATAATTAACTCAGATTAGATTGCAATTTTAATTTTATACCAGACATTATCCTCACCATTTCACTGGCCTTCAGCTTTGTGTACTGGCCAGCACTGTCCTTTCTCTGTGGCAAATTGATTTGAGAAGCGGGTTATGTCAACTGGAACCTTTTTGAGTGGTGGCCTCAAATTACTTGTCCCCATTGGCTGTTGGTCTGAAAAGCAACTCCTTATCACCATTACTGGAATCTACGAAACAATGAACGAAGAAACATTTATAAAAGGCAAAGATGCCGCCTTGGAATCATCTATAGAAACAATGCAGCAACAACTTGTTGACTTAGGTTTCGATATTGAAGAAGTTTCCTGGTTAAATCCGGTACCAAATGTTTACTCTGTGCATATCCGCGATAAAGAGTGTGGGCTCATGTGTACCAATGGGAAAGGCACCACGGAAAAATCTTGCCTGGCGAGTGCTCTGGGTGAATATTTTGAACGTTTAAGCTGCAATTATTTTTTTGCTGATTTCTATTTGGGCGAATCCTTGTCACAAAGTGAATTTGTCCATTATCCTGATGAACGCTGGTTTCAGAACGATAATAATGAGATTCCGACGGCCCTGCTGGATGAAAAACTCTGGCATTACTATGACCCGGAGAACGAATTCAGTGCCTCAACTATATTCGACACCAATTCAGGAGCAGGTGAACGCGGCATCTGTGCCTGTCCTTATCAGCGCCAACGTGACAATAAAACGATCTGGTTTCCGGTCAACATTATTGACAACCTGTATGTGAGCAACGGGATGTCTGCGGGCAATACAGCCTATGAGGCTCGCGTTCAAAGCCTGTCAGAGGTGTTTGAGCGTTACATTAAAAATAAAATCATTAGCGAAGGAATCTGTCTGCCCGAAGTACCAGACGACGTACTTGCCCGCTTTCCAAAAATCACAGAATCTCTGAACAACCTGCGGCAACATGGGTATTATCTTCGCATTGCCGATGCGTCATTGGGTGGGCGTTACCCTGTAATGAGCGTCACGCTCATCAACCCGGGCAACGCAAATGTATTCGCTTCATTCGGGGCGCACCCAAGTTTTGAAGTGGCATTGGAACGAACCGTTACTGAATTGTTACAGGGGAGGGGGCTTAATCAACTTGATGGTTTTCAGTCGCCCAGTTTTGATCTCAATGAAGTTGCCGACCATCATAACCTTGAAACACACTTTATCGATTCCAGCGGTATAATGGCATTCGATTTTTTTAAAAATAAAGCTGATTATGAATTCTGTGACTGGGATTTTGATGCAAACAACGAAGATGAATTTAGTTTTTTATCTGATCTGATTCATGACATGGGCTTTGATATATATATAGCAGATTTCAACTATCTCAATGTGTATGCCTGCCGAATCATCGTTCCTGGCATGTCCGATATTTACCCTGTTGACGATTTGATTTGGAATAACAAAAATGAAGGGGCCTTGTTTCGAAAAGAAATTCTTTCCTTGAAAAATCTTGAGCACGCCCAATGGCATTCTCTTTTTGATCGTCTTGGTCAGGGAGGGTATAACGATTTTCAAGGTGTTGCTGAATTTATTGGCGTGGCTCCTGAACCCAACACCACCTGGGCTGCTTTACGTATTGGCGAGTTAAAAGCCATGCTATGTCTTGCACTTAAAAACAGCGAAGCCATCGAATGGGTGAACTGGTGTCTGCATACTGACCAACTTGATGACAAGGCCACACGTTATTATCAATGTCTGCGGGTGCTACTGGAAATGAAAGACGATGCAACAAGGCAACTTGCTGACTATGTCGACAGCTTTGAGCTTATGTATGGTGAAAGCACCCTGCAAACCTGTAGAGATATTGTCGAGGCAAACGAAATATTTTACGGCTTGCATAGTCCGGGCTTGAGTCTTGAGGGCTTTGATACACATAAAAAACTTCTGCAAGGCTATCAAAAACTACATCTCGCCAAACAGAAGAACTGGAAACAGTAAGGAGTCAAGTTTTGATTTGTTTTATTGTCAGTAGTTTGTGTTCTGATGTCCTCTGGAGGGCAGTTCTTTCTTGACAGAGTAATAACTAATCTTATTTTATATTTTTATGTCCGATGCCAGGGCTTAAAGTGCTAATAATTAAAGAATGTTAACCATTTTGTAAAAAAGTAGTAAGAGCATTTATGAGGTCATCACCTATGTTGAAATATGTTTTTTTTATCTCTTTGTTTTTTTTTGTTACGGCCTGTTCCCCTGATGAGCAGCCCGGTAAATCTTCCAGCTCCGTTGAAGCAGGGGCACAAAACATTTCTTCAGTATCAGCGCCCGGACTGACTCACCAAGCTGCTGACTTTAAACTGATGTTCTTTCTAAACCCTGACGGAGGGCCATGTCGCATGCAGGATACCATTCTGAGGGAAATGGCAGGCGAACTCAGTGGTAAAGTTGACATCCAATACGTGCGGACCACTGTTGCTGCTGATCGGAATATCTTTAATCAGTATGGTATCCGGGGGTTACCCACACTGGTACTGGCAGATGCAGGCGGCAAAGAAATCAACCGCATGCCTCCTGGGGTAAAACGCAGTGACGATATCCGTCTTTTGATCCAATCCATTCCGCAATCATAACAGCCATGCTTCCCTTAGAACTGAGTGCAACAACTCTTCTTATGGTGACCTTTGCAGGGTTTGCTTCCATAGCATCTCCCTGCGTCCTGCCAATGGTTCCCATCATCGTCACCGGGACTAGCGACGATCACAGGTATCGTCCCTTGCTTATCGTTGCCGGCCTGAGTCTCAGCTTTATCATGATGGGAGTTATAACCTCCCTTTTTGCCGGGGCCGTTGCCGGTATTATGCCTCTGGTTGAAAAAGTGGTTGGTATAGTGGTCATTGCTTTTGGCCTCTCTATGCTCGCCGGGATCAATGTCTTTAAAAAGTTTACTTTTTTTTACAAGGCCCAGCGCTTTCAAAGTAAAGGGAAATGGTCAGGGTTGCTTCTTGGCTTTACGCTCGGTATTATCTGGATTCCCTGCGTGGGGCCCATGCTCTCCGGAGTGTTGGCGCTGGTGGCAACAAAAGGGCAACTTAGCTCTGGTCTGATCCTGCTTGCTTTTTATTCTCTGGGATTTTCCATCCCCATGTTGCTGGCAGGCTATGCCTCACAATCGTTTCGGCACAAAATTCGTGCTGTCAATGAGCATCCCGCGGCTGTACGCCTGATAAGCGGACTGCTTCTCATCGCTTTTGGCTACTATATCCTCACATCAGGCATGCTGGCCATCGGCAGTTCTTTTTAATCAATAATGAAGGACGTGAATATTTTCACGTCCTTCATTAAGAGACAGAATGCCTCTCAACCTTTCTATCAGGTGTGGGGTCATGTATCCTCGAGCTAGTCATCATCATCATCATCATCAACATCCTGACCATGCTCAAAAGAGAAGGTATTTTTTGAAATTATGATTTGTGAGTGTCAAAGATTCGGCAAATACTAGGTTCTTCTAGTCACATAGAACCGGACTGGCATAGAATGGAATAAAAAAAGCACTTATCGAAATATCCGATAAGTGCTTTTTTTATTACTGGTGCGCCCGGAGGGATTCGGACCCCAGACACCTGGATTCGAAGTCCGGTGCTCCAGTCATGTTAATGATACGTATATATTGTGTTTTTTGTGTAAATTAAACTGATTTGTTCCATTTTTGTTCCATTTAATTCGAAATGAAAATACTAAATCAAAACTCCTTGGCGCTACTCACAGCTTCAACAGCATTTTGAGATCGCTCTCACATACCTTTACATATACCAAAGCCATCTCAAATTGTCAGTCATTGCCATAATGTGTATATCCCTCTCTCGATTTTTCAGACCGACATTCCTTGCGTAATTCGTAGAAAGAAACAAGAATATTCTCTTGTTTCTTTACTATATATCGTATGCTGGAGTGTATGCAGTACCTGATCCTGGATGACGAATTGGTGTTGCAACCTCCCACTTATTTTTTACAGGTCCTAAATTCCCTGAATATAGGGAATTGAGGACCTGTTCATCATGCTTCTTTCGCATTTTTTTAGATTATCAACATATTTTCCCTTAAAACAGGGTAAATATGTTGATAATAATTCCATTTTAGGCCATTATTAAAATAATACAATAATAATTCCCGCAATAAAGGGAGATTTATGCAGAATAGTCTCGCAGATATTATTTTATTTCATCGTAAACGAAGCGGCTTGACTCAGCAGGAGCTGGCTGAACTGGCCGGGGTCGGCAAGAACATGATCTATGAGCTTGAAAACGGTAAAATGAGCGTAAGATTGGATAACCTTCTCAAGGTTTTGCAGGTAATGAACATTGAACTGGATTTTCACAGCCCCCTGTGGGAGGCCTTTTTGAGGGAGCATTCCGATGCGAAGCGCTAGAGTTTTTTTTGAAAATGATTTTACCGGTCAGCTCATTGAGGCAGAAAATGGCCGCGACTATTCCTTTCAATATGAACAAGGGTATAATGGGCCACCCATCTCTCTGACCATGCCGGTTCAGGAAGAGCCGTACCGCTTTAACGAGTTTCCTCCGTTTTTTGATGGCCTGCTTCCTGAAGGCTTTCAGCTTGAGGCCCTGTTGCGCCAGAAGAAGCTCGATCGCGATGACAAGTTTGGTCAACTCCTGATCGTTGGTGCGGATACGGTCGGTGCCGTCACCATCAAAGAGGCGCTATGAACCGTTGCCCTCTCACCTATGAACCATGCGAGGGCCTATACTCACAAAGTGGTTTAAAGCGCCTTTCCCGTCAGCTCACGAACCTGCAACCCCTCTCCTTTACCTCATTGGAGTTAAGACAGGAGGCCGCGGCTCGATCCCAGAAGATGTCAATTCAAGGGGTGCAGCCGAAACTTTCGGCCAGGTTGCAAATAAAGAAACAGCAATTTATCCTCGTTGATAAGAATGGACAGTACATTCTCAAACCGCAAATCGCTGATTATGTCCAGGTACCCGAGAATGAGGATCTCACTATGAGGCTCGCCTCCCTTGCAGGCATTGAGGTGCCACTGCATGGCCTATTGCATGGGCAGGACGGGGAGATGACATACTTTATCAAGCGCTTTGACCGAGTCGGCCATAAAGGGAAACGACATGTTGAGGATTTTGCTCAGCTTGGTGGTCGGAACCGGGAGACAAAGTATCGCTCAAGTATGGAGCAAGTTGCCAAATTGATTGAGACATTTTGCACCTTTCCGGCCGTAGAGAAGGTAAAACTCCTGCGCCTGACTCTGTTCAGCTTCCTGGTTGGCAACGAAGATATGCACCTGAAAAACTTTTCCATCATTCGCAATCAGGATATTATTTCTCTGACCCCGGCCTATGACCTGCTGAACACCACTATTATCCTTCCTCAACCTGAAGAAGAGCTGGCCTTACCATTGAACGCAAGGAAGAATAAACTGCGGCGGGAGGATTTCCTGGAGTATTTTGCTAGAGATCGCCTGGGATTGACCGAGCGGATCATTGATAAGATAACAACCGACTTTGCAAATATTCGCCCACAATGGGAGGCCTTACTCGATGTCAGCTTTTTATCGGACAAAATGAAGGAGAAATACCTGCAGGTTGTTAATGAGCGCTTTGCCAGGATTTTCCAGTAAAGGAAAAGTCTCTTACTTTAACGTTTTTCATGGATGAAAACGGTATCCATTTTTTACAACCTGCCTTAATTTTTAAAATGTAAAAAGCAGCATGACTGCTTTGGTATCCACTATTGACGATTTATCTCAGTTGATGAAGCTGCAATAATTATGGTGTGGCAGCTTGGGGTGATGATGCAACGATATAGTTAAGAGACTGCATATTTTATTAACTATTTATTCAGTCGGTACAGTCAAGATTTTTTGGAAGATCTTGACCAACGAAGGCCCAGATCAAAGTCTTCGAAACCGTATCGTCTTTCGATATAACATTAACTCCGTGGTGATATACAGAACTACAGGATAACTTGTTACCCATCTGCACTTAACGCGGAAAGGGAAGAGCAATATAGATGCCGGGTCGCGTGACCAGCGCGGACATATAGAAAGTATAAAAAAGCTTGAGATGATGGCGGAGGCAAAGTAAACGTCCGCAGACTAAACTAGAAGGCGAAGAGAAATCTCCGTCTTTCCCTTGATATTACTTATCAAAGTTTTCCTCTTTTTCGGGATTTATGAAAACACTAGATAAACATTACCTATCTATTCAGTTTAAGCTCAAAATACACTCAAAAAATGGAACCGAGTTTCAGAGTTTTTTTGAAAATATTATGGGAGAGACTTTTGATGATTTTAGGAAAATCCCTTCAGGAGGTGGTGACGGTGGTAATGATGGATGGATCAGGAAGCTAGGGAGATATTATCAAGTTTACTCTCCTAATGTACCAGCCACTAAGGATTCAGATGCAGCAGTCAAGCTTAAGAAAGACTTTTTTAAATTAAAAGAAAACTGGGATCATATCGCAGAAATTAAGGAATATTATTTTGTTTACAATGATAAGTATGCTGGTGCAAAAGAGCCTGAAAAGGTAATTGCTGAATTAAGGAAGGATAATCCAAATATTAAGTTTGAATTATTTTTAGCTGAGAATTTAGAAGATATTTTTTTCCAATTAGACGAAGCAAAAATATTATGCATAGGCTTCAATATTGACCAAAGAGTCGCTATTTCAAACGGCCTTGAATACCTAAAAAAGGTAGAGATTGAACTCGATAGGGAACATGCAAAATATGCCCAACATAGATTAGAAGATGTTGAAAATATAATTTCAACATTAAATGATGATGGATTGCTTCTAGAATATAAAATTTTGGAATGTCGCTGTTTACAAAAATTGGAAAGGATAGATGAGGCAATAGATGAATATAGCAATATAGCAAAGATGTACCCAAATGATCCGCGGGCATTATTATATTTATCAGAAATTTATTTAACTGAATATGAGCTTGATAAGAACAAAGAACTATTAGAAAAGGCTAGAGAAATTGATAGTGATTTCTGGCTGGTAAAGCTAGAGGAGTTAGTTAGAAAAAATGATTTAGATGAAGAACTTGATGTTTCAAGCATTGATGAAAATGCATTTCCAGACAGTCCTCGTGAAAAATCAAGCTATTATCGAATATGCTCTTCTTTTTTAGAAAATTCGGGAGATCGAGCCCGAGCAGAGAGTTTTATCGAGAAAGCTATTCATTTTAATCCAGAGAGATTTGTCAATTATACATCTAAGTTCTCGCTGGCTATAAATATAATTTTTTCAAACAAAGACACTTCTCAACGATCAGAAGATTCTCAAAAATTACTGCAGGAGATAGATGAGATAGAAGTTAAATTTTCTGAGCATGGAGATATAGGGCCGAGAAATAAAGCTGTTTTGAATGCAATGAGATTGCATGCTTTTCTTTTTCTTGAAAGCATTCAAGAGTATGAAAGGGTCGCGCAAGAAACATTCGAATTATCGTTAAAATGCCACTTAGATAAACAAATTCAACAAATACTTGCCGCGTTCTTACGGGTTGTTTCATTACCAGAGAACGACCTAAATCGACTCCTTGAATTTCTAAGGAGTTCTAAGTGCAAGTTATCTGAAGACCTATCCAAGGTACTTATCTTCCAATTCAATATTCATGATAATTTATTTACTATCGGAAAGAAATTTTTTGAAGATAAAGGTAGTAGCCAAGAATATTATCAGTTTATTCTCGATATAGAGGATGGAAAAGATGACGAAGCCTTAAGTTTTCTGAAAAATAATATGCATTTAGCCTTTATTATGGCGAGCACTTTAAAATCTTTTCCCAAATTAAGAAAAAGTATAATTGAAAATTTGCCAGATGACGGCAACGCGCAAAAAGAAAAATTGTTGCTTCTCTTAAATTTCGATGAGAAAGATTTTGATGAAGCATTTAAAATTTTAAAAACTCTCGATTTATCTAGTCTTAATTATTATGAATGTGTGCCAATTCTGCAAATAGTTAAGAAAAAGCAAGCGTGGGATTTTGAGATCATTATTTTAGAGAAACTTTTAGAAAAAGAGTCTGATCCAAATCAAATAATCAATCTTAAGCTTGAATTATTCAATGCATTGTTGCGTTTGCGAAAATATCGAGAGGTAATTGATATAGGGGAAAAAATACTCGAAGAATATTTCAGTCGAGGAGAATTAGGGCCCTTAAATAATGAATATATCCTTAGCAATACAATTCTTGCTTGTTTTGAAAGGGGAAAGGTCGACCAGGAGGCATTTGAAAGAGCAAAAGAAATACTCATAAAATATCAAATAGATAATCCAACATTTGAGTTTAAAGTCGGCATAGAGGCTGAAGCATATCTTCATAATAATCACCCAGCAAAAGCACTTGAATCTTTAATTGATGGGGTAAGAATAAAAAGAGTTCTCTCTTCAACCGAATATGCAAAATTGTATTTTTTATTATGCATTAGGATTTGTGACAAAATTAAGTTGGAACTTGAATCTCTGTCGGAGGTTATCACTAATTCATTTGTCAAATTACAAGGTAAGGACAATTGGTATTTTATTGGCGAGAGTGATGAGCTAGATGCAATACTTATTACTAGTGCTAATAATAAATATCAGCTTTTTTTAAACAAGAAAGTTGGAGAACAAATTGTTCTTGAAGATAAATATAGCTTTGGAGATGAAGAACGGACTGAGGTTATTGAAAAAATATTTCCTATAGAAATATACATTTTATGGAAAACAATTCATAATTTCAACAAATTGTCTCAAGACGGCGACTTAGCGGGTGTTCAGATGGTAAAAATGCCCGAGCAAGATGAGACCGTTGATCCGCAATATTTACTAAAATTTTTAGATGATTTGCATTCCAGAACAGAGCCGTTTTTTAAACTGTATTGTAAGGATAACAATATCCCGTTAGCCATGCTAGCTGTAAGTGAAGGAGGACTTGCAAGTGCTATTGGGAAAATCCAGAGAGAACAAAAAGGATATATTAATTTTAGCAACGGTAGCGCAGAGGATTTTGAAAACCAGAAAAAAGCTGCCACAAAAGTTATAGAAAGCAAAGCATCATTTCACATTGATGCAACTTCCGCTTTGTTTCTGTGCGAGATAGGGTTACTGCCCAAAATAATTTCTCATTTGCCAGGGTTAAAAGTTCCCCAAACCGTGATAAATTTGTTAGCCGACATTTCTGAGAAGTTTAGATATACAGAAGGGCAGACGGAGAGCATAGGTTATGTTCAAGGCAAAATATCTATTTCAACACTCGAAAAAGACAAAAGTGATTTAATCCGGTCTAATTTTCTTAAGGGCATTGAGATCCTCGAATCAAACCCAGACAATGTTTGCGTGATTTCTGAGGCAAATAAAATTGATTGCTTCCCTGAAATGAAAATTCCCACTGCATTATGCGACGCTTGTTCATTAGCGCAAAGAGACAATACACCTGTACTAACGGACGATCCTCTTTATTTAAAAATGGTAGAGTTGCAAACAAAACAAGCAGCCCCGGAGTATTTTAGTTCTTTGGCTTTAATAAGGATTCTTTATGAACAAAATAAGCTCAGCTTTGATGAGTATCTGAAGTTTTTTGGTTACTTATCTTCATATCGTTGTAGGTTTTTGTACCTAAATTGCGTTGATATCGAAAAGGCCGTTTTTGGTGATAAGCAAATAAATGTTATTAATGTTAAAAATATTCTTCAGTTTAATTTTCCTTTAACTTTATCAGTAGATTATGGAGTCCCTTCTAATATAGCCTTTCGAGTTGTATTTGGATTTTTCATTAAAGTATTATCCGACAATACCGTTACTTTTGATGTTAAGGAAAAAATCCTTTTTCAAATAATTGACACATTCCCTACAGATTTGAATAAAAAAGATTTTGGGCACATGATGTTAAGTGCTTGTCTTAAAGCAATTGATCATATGGATCAAAATATCATTTTGTCTATTAACACAAAGAAATTGCGTAGCGATGTTGATAAGCTTTTACAGTCTACTGAGATTTATGGTTCAGAAATAAAGTTATGGAAACCTGGGGTGCAATAGGACGCTCAAACGATAACCAATTAATTAACGTCCTGTACGAATTCCGAACTAGAGTTCCGAGGACATGATACTTTATTCCAACAAATAAATACTGCGGTCAAGCCGTAGATTTTAACGTTACCAAAGTCCATATACCTCCTATCGATCAGTCCAGAACTTTAGAAAGATCTTTTTTGGGGTCGATTCAATTCATGTGTCAAGACGTTCTCGATGCTCAACTCAACAGACAATAACCAATCCAAGAATATAGAATCAGATTTTCAAGGTAAAACATAATGGATACTGCCGTACACAATAGATTGGTCTCGTTTATCTGGTCAATCGCCGATGACTCCCTTCGTGATGTCTATGTTCGTGGTAAATACCGTGATGTCATTCTCCCTATGGTGGTGCTCCGTCGCCTTGATGCTCTTCTTGAGCCGACTAAAAACGCTGTTTTGGAAGAACTTGCGTTTCAGCGAGATGAGGCCGGTTTTGCCGAATGGGAGGAGTCTGGGCTTTGTGATGCGAGCGGGTTTGTGTTCTACAATACCAGCCCGTGGACGCTTCAGAAAATCTACGACACCGCTACTAACAGTCAGCAAATTCTGCTTGCCAACTTTGAAGATTATCTGGGTGGCTTTTCTGCCAATGTGAAAGAGATTATTGAAAAGTTCAAACTCAGATCACAAGCCCAACATATGGCGGCAAAAGATGTGCTTCTGAATGTCCTCGAAAAGTTTACCTCTCCTTATATCAATCTGACTCCCTTTGAAAAGGACGACCCTGAAGGGCGTAAACTTCCACCTCTCACCAACCTCGGGATGGGCTATGTTTTTGAAGAGCTGATTCGCAAATTCAACGAGGAAAACAATGAAGAGGCTGGTGAGCATTTCACCCCGCGTGAAGTTATCAACCTGATGACCCATGTCGTTTTTGAGCCGATCCAAAACAACCTGCCGCCGGTGATGACCATCTATGATCCAGCTTGTGGTTCTGGTGGTATGCTTACCGAATCGCAGAACTTTATCAAAGATCCTGAAGGTTCCATACGTGCGGATGGTGATGTGTATCTCTACGGCAAAGAAATCAACGATGAGACCTACGGCATTTGCAAGTCGGATATGATGATCAAGGGCAACAACCCCGAAAACATCCGTGTTGGCTCAACGCTTTCCACCGATGAATTTTCCGGCACCAAATTTGACTTTATGCTTTCAAATCCTCCTTACGGCAAATCTTGGGGCTCGGAAGTCAGATACATCAAAGACGGCAAGGATATTATCGACCCTCGTTTTATTGTTCCCCTCAAAGACCATTGGGGAGTCACCGAATCATGTGATGCCACCCCTCGCTCCTCCGATGGCCAGCTTCTGTTTCTGATGGAGATGGTGAGCAAGATGAAATCACTCTCCCAAAGTCCCTACGGCTCCCGCATTGCGTCCGTTCATAATGGTTCCAGCCTGTTTACTGGTGATGCTGGTGGAGGTGAGAGCAATATTCGCCGCTATATCATCGAAAACGATATGCTCGACGCCATTGTCCAGCTCCCGAACAACCTGTTTTACAACACCGGCATTACCACCTATATCTGGTTCTTGACCAACAACAAGGAAGCCAAACGCAAAGGAAAAGTACTCCTGATTGATGCGTCACAGCGGTTTTCTAAACTCCGCAAAAACCTTGGCGCCAAAAACTGTGAACTGACCGCCGAGCATATTGCCGAAATTCAGTCTGCCTATCTTCAGTATGCTGCCATCGACCGCCAGAGTGATGATGGGATTGCCGTCAAGCTGTTTGCCAACGCTGATTTTGGTTACCGCAAAGTGGTTATTGACCGTCCGAACCGTTTGAAGGCTCAATTCTCGGCGGAACGCATTGCTGGTTTACGTTTTGATAAATCTCTGAAAGAGCCGATGCAGTGGGCGTGGGCAACCTACGGTGATAAAGTCTATACCGCTCTGCCATCACTTGAAAAAGAGATTCTTGCCCGGTGTGAACACAACGGGCTGGACCTGAACGCCAAAAACCGCAAAGCCCTGGTCTCTGACCTGCTCTGGCAGAAACAAAAGGAGCTGCTGGCGGTAGCTGAATCCCTTATGGGCAGCATAAGTACGCGTGAACATGCAGACTTCAATCTCTTTTCGGCAAAGGTTGATGAAGTTCTGAAAGAGACAAAGACAAAGCTGACCGCTTCCGAAAGAAACAGCATTCTCTCGGCTGTCAGTTGGTACGATGAGTCCGCCGAAAAGGTTATCAGCAAGATCGTTAAAATCAGTGGCGACAAGCTCGAATCATTGTGTGAACGGCTGAGTTGTACAGAATCTCAAATTTCCGATTATGGCTATATCCCTTCCGGTAAAAAGGGTGAATTCATCATCTATGATTCGGCGTCCGATCTGCGGGACACCGAAAATATCCCGCTCAAGGAAAATGTTTACGACTATTTTTTGCGGGAAGTAAAACCTCATGTCTCTGAAGCGTGGATTGACTTAGAGAAGACCAAGATCGGCTATGAAATCAGCTTCAACAAATACTTCTATCAGCATAAGCCGCTGCGCGGTCTTGCAGAAGTCGCTGCTGAGATTCTGGCCCTGGAAAAAGAGAATGATGGGTTGATTATGGATATCCTTGGGCTGGGGGCGTGATATGACTCAGCTTGAAAAATATCCGGCATATAAGGATTCGGGGGTTAAGTGGTTGGGGGAGATTCCGGCGGGGTGGGAAGTTCTTGCAAACAAACATCTCTTCACGCTCAAGAAAAATCAAGTTGGCAAGAACTCCAGTAATTACTTGTTGCTCTCCTTAACGCTTAATGGCGTCATTGTAAGAGACATGATAAACCCGCAAGGTAAGTTCCCTGCGGAATTCGACACTTACCAAGAAGTCAAACAGGGTGATTTTGTTTTTTGCTTATTTGATGTTGAGGAAACGCCAAGGACGGTTGGGCTTTCTGAATTTGACGGTATGATAACTGGTGCATATACCGTAATGCAATCAAATGGCTGTACCGATAAAAAATTTCTCTACTACTTTTACCTCAACCTCGATGCAGATAAGCGTATGAAGCCGCTTTACACGGGTTTGAGAAATACTATATCGAAAGATAACTTTTTCAGTTTTAAAACCTTCCTCCCTCCTCTCCCCGAACAAACCGCAATCGCCACCTTTCTTGACGAGAAGACCGCCAAAATCGACACGGCTATTGCCCAAAAAGAGCAGATGATTTCCCTCCTCAAAGAGCGGAAGCAGATTCTCATCCAAAATGCCGTCACCAAAGGTATCAACCCCGATGCCAAAATGAAAGATTCCGGCATGGAATGGATTGGCGAGATTCCCGAGGGGTGGGTGGTAAAGAAGCTTCGTTACATTGGTAAAACACAAAATGGCGTAAGTGCAGGTGCGGAATATTTTGGAGAAGGCTTTCCGTTTGTTAGTTATGGTGATGTTTACAAGAATACAGTATTACCAAAAACGGTAGTCGGTCTTGCAAAATCTACGAAAGAAGACCAAATTCAATACTCGATACAAAAAGGTGATGTTTTATTCACAAGAACCTCCGAAACGATTGAAGAAATCGGTTTTTCTTCAACCTGTTTTGAAACGATTCCGAATTCAACATTTGCAGGTTTTTTGATTCGCTTTAGGCCATCTAAAAATGTCCTTTCACCATCTTTTTCAAGCTACTACTTTAGCAGTAAAATCCATCGATCTTATTTCGTTAAGGAAATGAATTTGGTGATTAGAGCTTCGTTAAGCCAGGAGCTCCTCAAAAACCTCCCTGTTCTCATTCCATCATTATCAGAGCAATTACTGATAGCTCAATTTATAGATGAACAATCCTCCAAAATCGACACCTCCATCTCCCTTCAGCAGCAGCAAATCGCCAAGCTCAAGGAGTACAAATCTACCCTCATCGACAGTGCCGTCACCGGCAAGATCAAGGTGTGTTAGCTATGGAAAAAATCTTCATCAGCAGTGTCCAAAAAGAGTTCTCTAAAGAACGCCGGGCTATCGCCAGGTATCTGCGGGAAGATCCGCTGCTGGGCTCGTTCTTTGAAGCATTTCTTTTTGAAGAGGTTCCTGCCACCACCGTAAGCCCTGGGGCTGTTTATTCTCAAGAGGTGCAACGCTCGCATATTTACATCGCCCTTTTAGGAACCGACTACGGTTTTGAGGATGCCGAGGGGATTTCTCCGACAGAGCGGGAGTACAGCGCAGCAAAAAAGGCGGGCATTCCCCGCTGGATCTACATCAAGGGGGGAACCGACACTCCTCGTCACCCAAAACAGGAAGCGTTCATTCGCCTTGTGGGTGAAGATGTCTCCCGTAAACGCTGGAACGATCTGGAAGCACTGAAGCGGGAAATCTACAGCTCCTGTATTCTTCACCTGCGGCAGACAGGAAAAATAACCAACAGGGATTTTGACAGTTCACTCAACAGTGATGCCACGCTGGAATCTCTGGGCGTCCAAAAGATTGCCGAGTTCGTGGCCGCTGCTCGCGAAAAAAGAAATTTCCCATTCAAAACAACAACTCCACCCGAGCAGGTTCTTCAGCACCTTCATCTTCTGCGGTCTGGCCAATTGACCAACAGCGCACTGCTTGTTTTTGGCACAGATCCACAAAGTTTTTTTCCCACGGCAACCGTCAAGTGTGCCCATTTTCATGGCGTAATCATTGAAAAACCGATTCCTGACTACAAGGAGTTCGGCGGAACAGTCTTTGAGATGGCAGAAAAGGCTCTGGATTTCGTTCTCTCCAAAATCAGCCTCTCCACCGGTACACGATCTGAAAGCACTCGGGTTGCTACGACCTACGAAATTCCCCGTGCTGTGGTTGCCGAAGCGATCATAAATGCGGTGGCTCATCGTGATTATCAGAGTAAGGGGAGTGTGCAGGTTTCGGTATTCAAAAACAGGGTGGAGATTCAAAACCCAGGCGATCTTCCCGAGGAGCTCTCGCTTTCCGATCTGCTTATTCCCCACGGCTCCTATCCGCACAATCCGCTTCTGGCCAACTGCCTTTTTTTAACAGGAGACATCGAACGCTACGGCACCGGTACTCTGGAAATGTGCAAACGCTCAGAGGCCCAGGGGCTAACGACGCCTCAATTCACCCTCCCCGATGGTTTTAAGGCGATTCTGTGGCGAGAAACCGACCAAGCTACCGACCAAGTCACCGGGCAAGTCACCGTACATAACACCACACATGATGCCGTACATGACACCACACAAGAACGAATGCTACTGTCAGAAATTGATGAGCTATCCCATCGCTTAGTCTTTTTTCTATCAGGAGAAATGAGTAGAGCTGAAATAATGGTTGCAATGGGGCTCAAAAACCGAGCCCATTTTACAAAAAACTATGTAGAACCAGCATTAGCAAACGAATATATTGAAATGACTTTTCCAGAGACCCCAACAAGTAAAAAACAAAAATACCGCCTCACCGCAAAAGGGCAAAAACTGAAAAATGAGGTGCTGCGTGACCGTCAGTAAAACAAACGAACAGGCACTTGAAGCCACCATTGAAAAAGCTCTCACTGGAACAACGCGAGAAGAACTCGCCACTGTTATTCCTGATACGGTCGCCGAAGGGTTGATTCCTTATCGTTCAGGCAATGGCTTTTATCTGGGAAACCCGGCTGATTTTAACGCCAAATACGCCCTTGACGAAACTCGCTTCTGGAATTTTCTTGAAACCACCCAAAAAGAGGAGTTGGTAAAACTCCAACGCTCTTCTGATTGGCAACTGAAAATCCTTGAACGATTCGACCGCATGGCAAAAAAACACGGGGTGTTGCACCTGCTTCGCAAGGGGCTGGAAGTTGACGATGCGGTGTTCACCCTGTTCTATCAGCTCCCTTTGGCAAGCAGCAGCAAAACCGTCCTGGATAAGTTCAACAGCAATCAGTTCAGTGAAACACGGCAGATACAGTACAACCTCGACAGAACTGGTGAAGAGATCGATATGGTTCTCTTTTGCAACGGTATTCCCTTGGCGACACTGGAACTTAAAAACGCCTGGACAGGACAAACAGCAGCGGTTCAGGGGATTCGTCAGTACAAATATGACCGTGACATAAAACAACCATTACTGACTTTTGGCCGCTGCCTGGTTCACTTTGCCGTTGATACAGACGAAGTGCACATGACCACCCGTCTGGCAGGAAAAGATTCGTTCTTTCTCCCTTTCAATAAAGGCGACAATTTTGGCAAGGGGAATCCGCCAAACAAGACCGGACATAAAACCGCTTATATTTGGGAAGAGATTTTTACCAGCCAAAGCCTTGCCAATATCATTCAGCATTTCGTTCTTCTGGATGGTAAAGCCAAAGATCCCCTTACCGGTAAAACGCTCTTTTTCCCTCGCTATCATCAGCTTGATGTGGTTCGGCGGTTAATTGCCCATACAAGCAGCAACGGCGTTGGACACTCTTATCTGATTCAGCACTCAGCCGGTTCGGGAAAATCAAATTCTATTACCTGGTGTGCCTATCAACTCATAGAAACTTATCCTGAAAACGAAGCTGTAGCCGGTGCAAAAGGGATGCAAAGCCCGCTCTTTGATTCGGTTATTGTAGTGACCGACCGAAGACTTCTCGATAAACAGCTCGGCGATAATATATCGGATTTTTCGGAAGTAAAAAACATCGTGGCCAAGGCAGGTTCTTCCAAAGAACTCAAAGAGAGTCTGGAGCACGGAAAGCGAATCATTATAACGACCATTCAGAAGTTCCCGTTTATCGTTGATGGTATTGCCGATCTGAGCAACAAACGCTTTGCGGTTATTATCGATGAGGCCCACAGCTCACAAAGCGGAACTGGGGCCGACAAGATGAATCAGTCTATGGGCACAACGGTGAATGAGGATGGAGAAGAGGAAGATCCGCAGGATATAATCCTCAAAGCGATGCAGTCTCGGAAAATGAAAGGGAATGCCTCATACTTTGCCTTCACTGCAACGCCCAAAAACAGCACCCTGGAAAAATTCGGCACCAAGCAGAGTGACGGGACCTTTAAGCCCTTTCACCTCTATTCAATGAAACAGGCGATTGAGGAGGGGTTTATTCTTGATGTCCTGGCAAACTATACCACTTACAAAAGCTACTACGAAATTGAAAAGTCGATTGCAGAGAATCCTCTTTTTGACACAAAAAAAGCCCAGAAAAAGCTGAAATCCTATGTAGAACAGGATAAGCGAACCATTGCTACCAAAGCCGAAGTTATGATGGAGCATTTTACAGCCAAGGTGGCCAATACCAAAAAGCTCAGGGGTAAAGCCAAGGGAATGGTGGCAACACAGAGTATCGTCTCAGCGATTCGTTATTATCAAGCAATCCGAAAAATTTTAGATGAAAAAGGGAATCCTTTTAAAATAGCCATCGCCTTTTCTGGAGATAAAACGGTTGACGGAATTGAATACAGCGAAGCAACAATGAATGGTTTTGCCGAAAGCGATACTCGGGACAAATTCAACGAAGACGGGTATCGACTTTTGGTAGTGGCAAATAAGTATCTTACCGGATTTGACCAGCCGAAACTCTGTACAATGTATGTTGATAAAAAGCTTCAGGGAGTTCTTGCTGTGCAGGCGCTTTCGCGGCTCAATCGATCGGCAAACAGCCTTGGAAAAAAGACTGAAGACCTGTTTATTCTGGACTTCTTTAACGATGTGGATGTCATAAAAAAGGCGTTTGACCCTTTTTATACCGCAACCTCTCTGAGCAGCGCTACTGATGTCAATGTCCTCCACGAACTAAAAGCCGTTCTTGATGAAGCTGGTGTGTATGAGTGGTCGGAGGTGGAGCTGTTCAACGAGAAATATTTTGCAGGCAGGGATGCTCAGGAGTTAAGCCCCATTATTGATGTGGCGGCTCATCGCTTCAATAGCGAACTGGAACTGGAAGACGACAGCAAAGCGGATTTTAAGATTAAGGCAAAACAGTTTGTGAAAATATACGGGCAGATGGCAGCTATTATGCCCTTCGAAATTGTGATATGGGAAAAACTGTTCTGGTTCCTCAAATTTCTGATTCCAAAGCTGGTAGTAAAGAGCAAGGAAGATGAGCTTATTGACGAACTCCTCGAATCGGTTGACCTTTCTACCTACGGACTTGAACGAACCAGGCTCAACCACTCTATAGAGCTTGAGGATTCAGAAACCGAAGTCGATCCGGCGAATCCAAATCCACGAGGTGCTTACGGCGATCCAGAAAAAGACCCGCTTGATGATATTATCAATTCATTCAATGAACGCTGGTTTCAAGGGTGGGACGAAACACCGGAAGAGCAGAAGATTCGTTTTCTCTCTTTGCATAAACATATTCTCGCTCACCCTGACTTCAAATCCAAGGTAGCCGACAATAAAGATACGCAAAACAGTGAACTCGCTTTCCATAAAATTCTTGATGACGTTATGACGACTCAGCGACGCAAAGAGCTGGATTTGTATAAGCTCTACGCCAAAGACGATTCGTTCCAGCGGGCATTTTTTGATACGATGTGGCGCATGGCTTTAGGGCCAGTTGAACAACGATATGAAAAGTCTGTTTAATATGATTTCTCCTGATCGGGATTAACTGAATGGAACAACCCATATTGCAAATCATCGGCGTGCTTCATGGCGATATTATCAGCCGTGAGGATGCTCCCAGAAATTTCGACGAATCGGAAAGAGTAGGAACACTGGAAATCTATCCTGAATATCAGGAGGGTCTTGAAGGTATTGCTCCCGGTCAGACCATCGTTGTGCTTTTCTGGCTTCATAAGTCAAGCCGGGACATTCTTAAGGTTTATCCCCGTGGCGATAAATCAAAGGGGCTTCGTGGTGTCTTTGCCACCCGCAGTCCGGCAAGGCTAAACCCCATTGCAATCTCAGAACTGAAAGTACTGGCAATCCATGGGAATCATTTAGAGGTGTCGGGGCTGGATATTCTGGATGGTACGCCCATAGTCGATATCAAGAAGAAGATCAGTCGTTGAGGATTTCAAGAGAGAGGCAAAAACTTACGATCGTATTGGACAACAACAGGTGAAACTTTCGTTAATCAATGGAAGAGAATTGACTGTTTTTTAACGGTTAGCCATGTGTCACCTTGTCTGCATTTGTATGAGGCTGTAATGGTTAAATGGAAAGAAAAAGCTTGTTTAAATTTGCTCAAGCTAAGCCAGGAAAGGCATGACTATTTGATTTCAGCCAAAGAATGGGAGTTTAATGGAAATATAATCGACCATGGCAACTCAAATAACACATGCGAGTTGTGCGAAGGTGAAAATTTACGACATCATTTTCAAATTGAGAATACAAAAAACAAAACTCAAATTTGGGTGGGTTCATCTTGTATTCACAAATTTGATATTCTGATAAGGAATGACGAAGGAATTGTAATACAAGACATTGAAGGGAAAAAGAAATTCCTTAATAGAAAATTATCTGATAAAAAAAGAGAATTCTTCCTAAATACTCTCAGGTCTTTATGGAAAAAAGTCGATGATGAGGATGGCAAAGCGGTAATATGTGAAGTTGGAACACATTACAGAGACAGAAAAGCCATATATCCTCACTTGGCATTAGATTTTTTAAAATTGCTAAACGATTATTCTAATGTCATTGATCTTTCACAAATAAAAGTTTTGGCCAGGGACTACTACTCTATTGAAGCGATTGTTAGAGCATCTGCCAATGATCGAGAACTTTTATATAAAATACTCAACCAGAATCAAATTGAGAAGATTGAGGGAAGGCTCCAGCAGGTCCAGTTAGAAGAGGAACAGAAAAAGAGGCAGGACGCTCGCCTTGATTATCAGGCCCAAGCAAGAGCAAAAGAAAGAGCAGCATCTCAAAAAGCTTATCAGGTTAGTCCAAAAAGGGAGGATATCTTTATTATGCCTGAATTTGTAACCTGTTCTAGATGTGGTAAATACACTAAAGATTGGGTTTGTATGAATCCTGATATTTGCACAGTTTGTGTTGGAACTCGGCGCCCGTGATATAAAATAAAGAATTATGAACAAGTACAAATACAAAATAACAAACAAAGATAATCAGGAAATTTGGGTATGTGAGACCTGTAAAAAAGGGGAAATTGAAGCCATTTTGACTGGTAACTGGAAGCTGATTGATCGGAGTGCTGATCCTAATATCCTATGTACTGTTTGTGATAAGGCTGCTGTGAAAGAGAGGATTTGACTACTGTGTTTTTCTCCATCTTCTAATCCAGACAGAGGATTCCGGAGTCTGTTTTTGAAGAACTTCAGGTTAATGCTCTGGTTCACCGGGATTACCTGATTGGTGCCCCGATCCGTTTGTTTATCTTTGATAATCGGATTGAGATTATCAGTCCCGGTCACCTGCCAAACAACCTGGCAGTGGAAAAAATTCTGGCCGGCAACTCCAACATCCGTAATCCGATCCTGGTTTCCTATATTGCTAAAGGATTGCTTCCCTATAAAGGAATAGGTTCAGGAATCAGAAGGGCATTAGACGATTGGCACAAAATCGAATTTATTGATGATCGTGAAGGATGTCTTTTTACCGCAATAATTCAACGAATCACCGATAAAAGTTCGGGGAAAGTTGCTGTCTCCCATAGGGAAATAGCTTTGCAGCAAGAAAGTTCGGTGAAAAGTTCGGTGAAAAGTTCGGTGAAAAGTTCGGGGAAAATATTGAAACTGCTTGCCGATAGCCCGAATATGACTATCCCGCAACTGGTGAAGGAACTCAGATTAAACACCAGGGCCGTTGAAAAACAGCTTGCCAAATTACAGCAAGATAACCAGTTGAAACGAATTGGGCCAGCAAGAGGCAGCCATTGGCAAGTGAATTAAACTTAGTGAATTATTGTTTTGACTCAGGGGGCCACTTTGCCTCTCTTCCTGCTTGCTTTCGTGCCATTATTTTGTCATTAAAGGGTCATCCGTCCCACATCACTATAAAATCAACAGGAGAGATATCATGAACAAGTCAGAACTCGTCAGCAAAGTTGCCGAATCAGCAGGCCTCACCAAGGTAGCAGCAGAGAAAGCGCTAAAATCAGTGTTAGAGACCATTGCTAAGGCACTGGCGAATGATGAGACCGTGACCCTTATCGGGTTTGGCTCTTTCTCCGTGACCACGCGGGCAGCCCGTACCGGGCGTAACCCTCAGACCGGTAAAGAGATCAAAATTGCCGAGAAGAAGGTTGTGAAATTCAATGTTGGCAAGAACCTGAAAGAATCTGTCTGTGTCAAAGCGAAGGTTGCTTGTGGCTGTGGATGCAAGACCGGCAAGGCAAAGAAGAAATAACAGGTATAGCCTTATTCCTTTAATGATGAGACTAACTGAATGGAACGACCTGAATTACAAATCATCGGTGTGCTTTTCTGGCTTCACGAGGCAAGCCGGGACATTCTTAAGGTTTATCCACGGGGAGAGAAATCAAAAGGACTTCGTGGTGTCTTTGCCACCCGCAGTCCGGTAAGGCCAAACCCTATTGCAATCTCAGAACTGAAAGTACTGGCAATCCAGGGTAATTATTTAGAGGTATCGGGGCTGGATATCCTGGATGGTACGCCCATAGTTGATATTTGAGTCATTTCTGGCAATTACATGATTTTAAAATAGTTAAGAAAGTACACAGTCTCTTAACTATTCCGAAATCAAGCGATCCTCTTCTCAATTCACTTATAGTAACTCAACGCAGGTCGGGCATTCATAGTAGTTTGGAAGTATATGTTTACTTTGATTGAGTAATTTCTCTCAGAAATAGCGGAGCTCTTTCCAAAACGCACTTTACGCGAGCGGATCTTCGACATCGAGGACGAGATTGCTGAAAAGCGTGACCGCCTCGTGGAATCGCTCGAAAAACGGTTGCAACAGAAAACAACGGTCACGCCGGTGTTCACCATCCGGTGGTCGGTCATTTAGGAATCACGAATGAACACGAATGAATACCAATTACGGGCATTGATTGCCAAAGGCGAAGGACTCGATATCGAGTTCAAAGCCTGTCGCGACCAATTGCCAAAATCACTCTATGAGACAGTTTGCGCCTTCTTGAACCGGCACGGCGGAACATTACTGCTTGGTGTCCAGGACGATGGAACAATCCAGGGAATCGCACCGGATGCGCTCGGACAGGTTCGTAAGGATTTCGTCACTGCCATTAACAATCCCCAGAAACTGACACCGCCAACCTATCTTTCCATCGACGAAACAGAACTGGTAGGCAAAAAGCTGCTCCATATCTATGTGCCGGAAAGCTCCCAAGTCCATCGCTGTAACGGGCGCATTTACGACCGCAACGAGGATGGCGACCTGGATATCACGGATCACACGGTTCAGGTGGCTCAGCTTTACCAGCGCAAGCAGGCCACCTATAGCGAGAACCGGGTTTATCCATGGATTCAACCGATCGATCTTCGTGCGGATCTGATCGATCGTTGCCGTCGTCATGTCAGAATCAATCGAAAGAATCATCCGTGGGTGGACATGGATGATGCCTCTCTGCTTCAAAGCGCCCAACTGGTGCAGACCGATCCAGACTCCGGAAAATCCGGGGTCACCCTTGCCGGTGTGATGCTCTTCGGCCACGACAACCAGATTTTGCAGGTCTGCCCCGCTCATCGCACGGACTTGCTGCTACGCAAGGTGGATGTGGACCGTTATGACGATCGCGACCTGGTTCGCACCAATCTGATTGATAGTTACGATCGAATTCTGGCTTTTGTTCAGAAACACCTCCCGGATCCCTTTTATCTGGAAGGTATTGAGCGCCGCAGCCTCCGTGACCATATTTTCCGCGAAGTCGCATCCAATATGCTTATTCACCGGGAGTACGCCAGTGGCGCCACCTCGCGCTTGATCATCGAATACGGACGGGTCGTCACCGATAATCCCAGCCGACCGCACGGGTTCGGTTTGCTTACACCGGAAACCATGGTCCCTTACCAGAAGAACCCCATTCTCAGTGCCTTTTTCAGGGAAATCGACCGGGCCGATGAACTCGGTTCCGGCATGCGAAAAATGATGCTCTACGGGAAAAAATACGGAGGAACCGACCCCCAGCTGATCGAGGGCGACAGCTTCCGCATGATCATCAGCGTTCCTGAATTTGGCGAGAATCCGGCCAAAACCACCAATATTATCCCGACCGAACAAGGAGCAGGACAAGTAGCAGGTCAAGTAGCAGGTCAAGTAGCAGGTCAAGTAGCAGGACAAGTAGCAGGACAAGTGAGCCTGCAAGTTGTGGCATTACTGAAAATATGCCTGAATGAAATGAACAGGTCTGAGTTGATGAATGCGCTGGAGTTGAAGGGCCGGGATAATTTTCTCAAAAAATATCTGGAGCCTGCACTGGATCTTGGCTTGATCGAAATGACCCAGCCTGATTCCCCCAAGAGCCCGACGCAAAAATATCGCCTGACCGGCAAGGGGCGCGAGAGTTTGAAAATAATACAAGAGGAGAACATGTAATGCCATCTGCCGAACAACTTCGCAGCCGCCTTTTGAAGAAGCTTTCCGAGCTGTTCCAACTCGACCAGCCGGATCTCGATTTCGGTTTTTACCGCATCATGCGTCCAAAGGAACAAGATACACCCTTACAGCAGGCGGTCTGAAAGTCCATTTCCGACTGAGGCAAAACACCTTTTTTCCATTTGCTTAAACTTCCAGTCCTATCAGTTGAATCTTTTATATCTCGAAAACAAGGTATGAATAAACCAAATATTATTTTCCAGTTCAAAGTAACCTTGAAAGATATTCATCCCTCCATCTGGCGTAGAATACAAGTGCCATCAAAATATTCTTTCTGGGATTTACATGTCGCTATACAGGATTCAATGGGTTGGCTTGATTACCATCTCCATGCGTTTCGTCTGAAAAAGACCCATGGACGGAACATTGTCGAAATAGGAATTCCAACAGATGATTTTGATGATATTAAAATTTTGCAGGGGTGGAATGAATACATTGCTGATTATTTTTCTGAACCTGGAAAAATCGCAGAGTATGAGTACGATTATGGCGACAATTGGTGCCATGAAGTTTTATTTGAGGGGATTTTGATTAAAGAAAAAAATATCAAATACCCTCTATGCTTGTCAGGAGAGAGGGCCTGTCCTCCGGAGGATTGTGGCGGTATCGGTGGATATGAAAATCTTCTTCAGATCTTGCACGATCCTGAGCATGAAGAATATGAAAGTATGGTCGAATGGTTAAGTGGATGGTATGGGAAATATGATTCCGAGAAATTTGATAAGGAAAGCGTAAAATTTGAAAACCCCAAAACAAGATGGAAAAAAGCCTTTTCTGAGAGTACTTGACAACCATATTAAATAACTACTTTTATTGTGTCGGTAGCGGAAGAAACTGAAGCAGAACGAAGCGGAAAAAAGTTGAGGGGCAAGCACGGAATGTCCTAATATCAAGGGAGTATGACAATATACTCATTTCTTGCAAGCCCCATGATACTCAATCAGCAGATGACATCTTCTTCCCTTTGGTAGCAACCTGCCGCATCTCCTGTAACTCCTGCGGCATAAAATACTTGAATTTGACCTTTTTGCTCAACTGGCCAGTGTACTCAGAGAAGGCCATGGTGATCTCTCGTGCTTCATCCATGAGCGCAGCTCCTTCTTCGTGAGAGATTCCCCCTGGTTCTCCCAATTGCCCCTTGAAATGAGCATACGCCTGGTCGAATTGCCGCAGAACATTGAACATGATACTGCCAAGCGGTGAGTTAATTTTCATGACCCTTGAGCCACGTTCCTTGACCATGGAGATTTTTCTCTCCAAAATCTCTTCCTTGGTGAGTTTCTGCCTTTGAATCGGCGTTTCCTTAATTTCTTTCTCCATTTTTCTCTCCCTGTAGATTTATAGATTTTTAAGACTTGCCAGTAATCCTGGCATGATTGCGTTTAATTTTACTTCTCCGCCACATATCCATTAAAAAGACAGATCCGTAAGGCAGGATAGCGGCCCCCAGAACAAACAGAGAACAACGAGTGGCTACCGGCATGATATGGGGCAGCGTGGACATATAGCCATAATAGATTACCTCGGCATTTTTATTGGCATGTTGAGCGAGTGACCAGACCCTTTCCGGGGTACTCAAGCCAGTGAGCAGGGTATAGAAAACATAGATCATGAAACTTTTGGCTACCAGTACGAGCATCCTGCCGGTAAAGAAAGAATTGATGGCCTTACGGGTAATGACACCAATAAAGTATCGACTGATAAAGGCGCAGAGGAAGGTGTTGGCGATGACCGGCAGGTAAGGAATAGCGCCGAACATGATTTTTATGAGCAAGCCAGGTGATTTCAGGACAAAGGGCATCACATAAAAGTCCACTGCTGGCAGGAGCAGGAGCAGAAAGAGTCCCTCTGTCAGACCACTCTTAGCGCCGATATTGAAAAATCCCAGAGAACCTTCCAGGGTCAGAAACTCTGCGGGTAGTTCCTGACCCATTTTTTCAATCATATAAAACTGCTGAATCTCCGAGATTACACTGAGGATATTCTTTGGTCTTTCAACCTGGCCGGAGTTTGTATTGATAATTGCCGCATTGGGGTTATATGAGCCGCCTTTACCACCACTGCTACTGCCGCTATTGCTACTGCCGGAATTACCGCCCTTATAGCCACTAAAACCACTGCTGTTAATGCTGTTGCTCATGCCTGTTTTTCTTCGTGGACTGATTCAACAGATACCACGTCTAGGAGGATACCGGATTTGGCATCTTCCATAACGGCAATAGAGTCAAACGCCTCGGCATGACAAGGCGTGTAATAGCCATTCATGGTTGTTCCTGATTTCATGGTTACGGTGAAATATGCTCCAAAATAATTGTTTTGCAGAAGGCCATTGGCAATGACATCTTCCTGCCGTAGTCGATGAACGATGGACAACAAGACCTCCCGCATTTCTTCCTTTTCCATAGAGACCACATCCAACACTCCCGCTTGTTCCGCTTGTTTCTTGGCAATCACTTCCAGTATCTTTGGCATAAAATAGACAAAGCCATTCGGCATGGAAAATGCCGTAAACCTTCGCCCCTCTAATTTATTGATATAGGGCCGCATATCTTTGAGTAAGGCATGGGTGTCAAGCCATGGCAGGTTGATGAGCTTTGGGACTGTCACCTTCTTCTTCGCCTCCGGCTTTTCATCAAATATGCCGTCTTGCGCCTTTGCTTCGTTGTGCCATTTGGGAGGCTTCTCTAATGGTTGGAGTCGCTCTTGTGCCTGCTCTAATTCTTGTTGCCGTGCAAGTTGATCTGCCCGTTTCAAAGTCTTACCCAGTAACTCTTGAGGCTGTTTGTGGTGAAATTTTACAGCCTGCAAGATTTCCTCTTTTAGGGGGAGATATTTGAACGATTGAAGGCCGACCAGAATCCGGCCAGCGGCTAACGGATGTTCGCCCAGACTGTACAAATGACCACGGATAGATGGCAACTTCCCCAGATCATGGGACAAGGCCGCAATGATGGTATCCGGCATAAGATAGCCGGTTTCAGATTCCTGCAGCAGGCGGATTACCTGTTCAGCCACATTCAGGGAATGGTCAATCAGATTTGTTTGGCCAAGCAGGGTGTAGGTGTTGGAATCCCAGGAGGCTTCTATATCACGACTAACATTGACGACCGATGGACATTGGCCTTCCGTATCCAGCAAAGATAAAAGGTCTCGGCAGACTACTTGCTGTTGGCTGGCATGGCGTAATGGTCGAATATGTTTGTTATAAAATTGCTGGATCCGTACATTCTGAAATTCGATGGACACTTCTTCAACTATCTCTGGCACCTGCTCATCCCGCCAGAGTGGAGCCAGATCGGCTATATTGACTTTCCCGTTTTTAATCCACATCTGAGATAGGTTCTGTAACAACACTTCCGCTTTGGATATAGCAGTTTTTTTCTCCGTCCTTATGAGAACCAGCCATATAGTTCCTGCAAATAACAAAATCCCAAGGCCAAGGATGATATTGATCTGCGTAACAGTCATCCGTCCTTCCTCTCTTCTTCATCTGCCGGATCTTCCTGATAATCTTCCCATTGTGGCCTGATTTCAGGAAAGATCACTTTGAGGCTGGCAGCAGAAACATCCGCCGTGATTCCCCGATAAATTCCAGAATAGGTGGTCATGAAGAATTGACGGGGAGCCAAGTTGAGCACTTCGGTGTGTTTGACCCGCACATCCTCGGTCTCTCTGATGGCCAGCCCTCCACCTAAAGAAATAACCGGACTGAAAACCCGTTTTTCTCCAAGATGATCAGAGATGTAGGTTGCGGTTTTGGCATCCGGCACCCGCATAAACAACTTGGTATTGCAGTTATCCAGGATAGTATTGGCTCGATCTTGGCCAATCTCGGCATAGAGTTGACTCACTGACTGGCAATAGCCATGGATATAGACTCCAGCACCGCCAGCCTTGGCAAAAAGCTCTTCTATCCCTTCATATAAAACAGATTGGGCCTCATCGATATGCAGGGCCAGAGACGGAAAAATCTTTTTGTCACTGGAATACCTGCGACCGACAAAAGCCTGAATATTTGAAGTAATGACCTTTCCAGCGGTATAGGCGGCCCGTTTGGTGAGCAAAGAGCCAAGCTGGACGATTAAGATAACCCCCTTGTTTTGCTCCAGGCGAGCAATGAAACGGTTCTCATTGGCCTGGCCAAGAATCTGGCCCACATTGCCACTGGTCAGTTCCGTCAGTGCCACGCGGAGCGAGCTTGCAACCTTGGAATGGTAATCGGCTTGAGAAGCGATTATCCGTTGTAAGTCCATGGTAAGCTGCTCGGCCTGTGGTGTGTTGATCCCTGCGATCTTGTCTTTGAGCTTCTCCAGGTCAGAATGGCTGATATTGTTTTTGACATCGTTGAGATTGAAATCCGGCTTTTTATTATTGGCTTCAGCCAGCATAATAAGGGCCTGCACCACTACCAGACTGATCTCGTAGGCAACAGAGAAGAAATAAGGCTCCCTTCCTACGGCAACGCCTGCGGTAATATGGGCCACCATTTCCTCGATCATATAGTAATGAGAAAGGGGGTTGAAAACTGCACTGTATTGGGGAAAGACAGGGGTGATCAGCATTAAATCCTCTTGCCGGCCAGTATCAAAAGCCACCTGTACTATTTTTGAGAATAGTTCGTTGTCACCCTTGGGGTCGATGGCTACCACCGAATACCCCTTGCGAATATCCTGTTCGATGATTCCTTCCATAGTGCGGGTTTTACCCACCCTGGTTGTCCCGAAACACCAGAAATGCCCTTTGCGGTCACTATCAGGAAATCCAAGCGATATTATCTTGTCTGGATGGTCCAGATGAAAGCCGTCGCCTAATTGGGTATAGGGCTCTTTGTGCTGCTTTTTTCTCCAGATCAAGATTTTTCTCCGACCGTGACCTGGATATGTTCATGCAATTCTCTGGATGCAGTCAAGATGATCTGCTTTGGTAAAAACCCGCTGGCCTCAACAAAACTCTTATGGCCGACATACCGCTTTGCGCAATACAGATGAACCTGGGCGGTAGTGCCAAGCTGCTCTTTTAGCAAGGTGGTCACCAGATTTTTTGAAACGCGATCAACCACCACCTTGACCCGTGTGATCCCGTGCAGTTTTACAGAGTCAACTCGTCGCAGATGAAATGCTCGTCTTTGGCCAACGACCAACGTATTCCGTTCATGCACGCCAATACGATTCAATGGGCACTCGGCTATGATTACCTGGTCCTTTTCAAGCTCAATTTCCACCAGGAAGCCATCATCATTTTTACGGATAATTTCACCCCAGCGCAGCTCATGCTCTAATCGTTTATAATGAGTCACTTCATGTAGACAAGCGGCCTGGGTAAGATTCTGGTCAAGGATTCTACGGATAGTGTTCCAGCCCCGCATGGAGACAAGCTCAAGCTGATTTTGCAAAGGAATACCGGATTGCTTGGCATAGTGCAGTGCTTGCAGGTAGTCGTCACCAAACAGGACAACAGTACCGGTCCCATACCAGCGAGACAGCATAGCCGAAAAGGTCTTCTCTATTTCGGCCACAACCTGACCTCGGCTTAAACCGTATTTATCGACAAAAGAATTGATGATTTCGTTGTAATGGGTCTGCATATTTCCGGATGTTATTTTTTCCTCCTATTATCTCTTTCCGGCCATGCAACGGTTTTTGAGGAATTATTTTCATTTTTCTCTGTTTTTATGTAAAAAAACAGTAATGTCCGGTTTGAAAATTGTATAAAAGCATCAAGTTAAACAACCTCCAGCAAAGCCGGTGAGGTTACCAAGCGAAAATTACTTATCGCTATGCATGATCAGCAATCCGAATTGGTATATAAACAAGCATTGCGTTGAGCAAACATAGTGGAAGTTCCGGTTCCCAGAACCTCCGATTTTTAGAATTGGCTATGGCCGCTTAAAAAGACAAATAGGAGGGAATCATGCCTGGAGCTTATGCACATATGACGTTGGTCAACATTTTGCGGGATCCGACCCGCTTGGAGGCGACTCCTGGTTTTACCGATGAGGCCATCTCAGCCCTATTAGAGTATTTCCGGTTTACGGAACTTGGTGCGGTCAGCCCCGACTATCCCTATCTTGCTATAGGGGATAGCAATGCAGCACAATGGGCCGATGCCATGCACTACACTCATACGGGAGCAATGATCCAGGCAGGGGCTGAGATTTTGGAGGGCATGGAAGGGGAGGAAAAACGAAAGGGGTTAGCGTGGCTTTTCGGCTATGCCGCCCATGTAACAATGGATGTGACCATCCACCCGATTGTTGCATTAAAGGTTGGGCCATACATGGAGAATAAGATGGCGCACCGGGTATGTGAAATGCATCAGGATGCGTATATCTTTCAACGGCTTAATCTGGGTCAGGTTGGCCTGTCTGAGCACCTTGATTCAGGGATAATGCGTTGCGGAGAATCGGGTGAAAGCCACAATCTCGATACCGCCATAGTTACCCTCTGGGACCAGATACTCCAAAAGAACCACCCTGAAAAGTATTCAAGCAACAGGCCTGACATCCAAAAATGGCATCATCGCTTTATGCAGGTTGTCGACAAAGTCGAAGACGGGAATAAACTTCTTCCTCTTTCCAGGCATGTGGCGGTTGATTGTGGGCTGACCTATCCAGCCGCCAAGTCAATTGATCGGGGAAAGTATATTGATAAATTACAAATCCCACAAAACCCTACGTCAATAGGGTTTCGTTCCTACGATGAAATTTTCGATATGGCGGTGGATAATGTTCGCGATATCTGGGCGGCGGTTGCCGCCGGCACTTTCTCGGGTGACACCCGTTACCTTAGCCAGATAGGTGAGTGGAATTTGGACACAGGCAAGAACGGCCAAGATGACAAACTTGTATTTTGGAGCTAAACGATGAAAATCACATTTTCGATGGTAGGTATTTTGCTGGTGTCGCTCACCGTGTCCGGATGCATGTTCTTTCGTACTGATGAGAGTAAGTCCTTGCGACCACTCGGTTCGGCCCTGACCAAATTAAGTTCAGAGATGGAATCTCTCGTCCGTTATCAGAATCCGCCTGCAGACGCTACAGACGAGGAGTTGCTCAGGTTGGCGACCAAAAATGATCCCGGCTTTCTTGACACCTTTCATGGGTACAAGATTCGTGTTCGTTCCCAGGATAGACATGCGATTCTTCTTCTTTGCTCAGCCGATGGCAAACAAGGCCTTCAAGAGGATCTTGGCTGTACGCCGTCTCTGGATCGCAACCTTTCGAAAGAGGATGCGGCGATGCCCTGTGATTTTTCCCTTTCAGTGGAGTTGGGGTGCCGATTGACAAAATGACTCTTGATAGACGTTTTGTCCTGGTTGTTCTCCATCATCTAATCTTCACCCCTGCTTGCAGAGATGAAGGTTAGATAGACTAAAATAGAGAGAAGTGAGTATACTGAGTACTGATCTTTTGGAAATATCTGGACCCTGGAAGGACCTTGACCAAGGTTCTCTAAAATGATGTCATCTTTCTGTATAACATTCCCATCCGGGGAAATATGCAGGTCAGGTGAATAACTTGTTGGACTTCAAAAAATCATTACAGAGAATAGAAATGGATAAAATTGTATTCGCACGTATCGCTTGGCACCCTCGCTATGATGGAAAATACCCATTACCATATACAGCAGCCTACTGGACTGAGAAACCTGATGCAGAATTTGCTGAATGGTTAAACTTTAAAGCAGTTAGAGGTAAATGCTATGGTTGGGTCAAACCTTCAAGCAGTTGGACTGCTGATTTGAAAAACCTAGAAGCAGGTTCAGAAACAGAATCTATTGAAGGGGTTACTGTGATCTGGGTAGCTCGTGACCCAAATGGTGGATCAAAAATAGTCGGTTGGTATGAAAATGCGACAATGTTCTCCAACCTGAAAGACCGTCCAAAACCTTTAAAATTTAGCTACTTGTTTGTTGCTCATTCCAAAGATTGTGTTTTATTAGAGGAGTCTCAGCGGACATTTAGAATTGAAAAAAACTTTAGAAATTTGTGGTACGCTAAGGATGAAACATCCTTTAAAGAAAAAGTAATAGAATTTCTTGCTGAAGGAGGGAGTGATCTATTCATTGATCCGGTAGAGACTGATTTTTCTGATATAGAAGGTAAAAGAAAATTGGTAAATCATTTAAGGGTTGAGCGGTCATCTAAACTTGTTAGGAAATTTAAAGAATCTTTGCAAGATTTTAAGTGTACTGTTTGTGATTTCGATTTCGAAAAACAGTATGGAGATATCGGTAGGCATTTTATAGAAGCACACCATATTAAACCTGTATCTTCATATAAATCAGATGGGATTACTAGTATAAAAGATTTAGCTGCCGTATGCTCAAATTGCCATCGAATGTTGCATCGAAACGTCCCTCAACCTTCAGTAAATGATCTGATTCAAACAATTAAAAAGAGAAAAAAATAGTCCAACAAGTCATTGCACCGGAAGCCGCAAAAAGCGCGGCTCTCGGTGAATTCCACGTTAGCAATTAACAAAAATACTTCATGAGTAAATCCCAAGAATTCGAAAAACTTATCTCGAGAATATATAAATTAATATCTGGAGATAAGGCTGAAGTGACTTGGAATGAAACTATTCCAGATCCAGATAACGAAAGTCAACAAAGACAAATAGATGTTCTAATCAAGAGAGAAGGTGTTGTTGCACATGTTGAATGTCGCACACACAATAAACCTCAAGATGTTAAATGGATAGAAGAATTAATTGGAAGAAAAATAAGCCTTGGTGCTGACTTCATTATCGCTGTATCTGACTCTGGCTTTACACAAGGTGCAGTTAAAAAGGCACAGCGATATGAAATAGTTTTAAGAAATTTAAGTGAGCTCAACGACGAAGAAATAAAAGCATGGGGGAGGAAGTCAAAAGTAACACTAACCTTTTATGGCTTCTTAAATATTGGAATACGCTTGCTTTTTAAAAATCATAGCGATTTAAATTTAAAAGAAATTGCTGAAGACTTACATTCAAAATCAGAATTCATCGATTCTCTTTTCAACACTATTAAATACGAACTAAATAAGCAAAAAGACATCAACTACCCGTGCTCAATATTTTGGACGACCCAGGCTCACAACATGGAGTTGTGTGGCAAAAAACTCGAAGGAATCACGATTAGAGCCGAGGTGCACACCTTCGAAGAAAATCTTGAGATCCCAACTGTTTCGATTTATGGAGATTATAACCCAAGTAGCTTTGATGCAATTAGTACGATGGTTGAGAAAAATTTAGATATTGAGCTTGAGGTCATAAAGTCAAACACAGAGGTTTCAGTCATATTGAATCTATCCAACCTGCCACAGGATTGGGGTAATTCTGTTTTGGCAGGAATCATTAAATGGAACTTTGGTCAACCAGTCAATTTGAAAGTTGAGAATATACATATGTATGGAACTCAAGAACAAAAGATGTATCTCGTAGGTGCTGAAGTAGGTCTTCAAGAATTCGGAACCTAATAAATTATATTTTTGCTAACAAAATATATTCACACCCGCAGGGAGAATTTTCACAGTGGACATCCCACGAATATTCAACATCACTGAAAGTGCTCACCGCATCCACAACCCGATCACACCCGAAAAGCTTGCCACTCTCGGTGCGGCGCTGCGTCTGGAATCGGGAGCCCGAGTGCTCGACCTCGGCAGCGGTTCGGGGGAGATGCTATGCACCTGGGCACGCGATCACGGCGTCATCGGCACCGGCATCGACATGAGCCAGTTGTTCACCGAGCAAGCGAAACTCCGCGCTGAAGAACTCGGCGTCGCTCATCAAGTCAAGTTCATCCATGGCGATGCTGCTGGCTATGTCTCTGACGATAAGGTCAGTGTGGCAGCCTGTGTCGGTGCCACTTGGATCGCCGGGGGAGTCGCTGGCACTATCGAGCTTCTGGCGCGGAGCCTGCGCACCAGAGGGATCATCCTCATCGGCGAGCCCTACTGGCGGCAGTTGCCGCAGACGGAAGATGTTGCCAAAGGGTGTCTTGCCAACTCAATCTCCGACTTTTTCATGCTCCCAGAACTTCTCGCGTCTTTCGGCCACCTTGGCTACGACGTCGTTGAAATGGTTATAGCTGACCAAGACGGCTGGGACAGATACGAGGCGGCCAAATGGCTCACCATGCGCCGATGGCTTGAAGCCAATCCCGACGACGAGTTCGCCAAAGATGTTCGAGCCAACCTGACCTCGGAACCCGAGCGCTACGCCACTTACACGCGTGAATACCTGGGCTGGGGTGTGTTCGCGCTGATGCCGCGGTGAGGCGCGATGACGAGTAGTTTGTGCACTGAATTGCCGCCTTGTTCGTTAGACGAAGCCGCTGTACCGGGCGTTAGTTCCACTGTGCTCCATTCCCGCCGGTGACTTCTACGTTATCAAAAGTCCATATATCTCCTATCGAGATTAACTGAATGGAACAGCCCATATTGCAAATCATCGGTATGCTCCATGGCGATATAACCAGCTTAGAGGATGCTCCCAAAAATTTTGATGAATCAGAAAAAATTGGGACATTAGAAATCTACCCAGAATGTCAGCCAGTAAAAATTGCATTTGGTTTCAGAGAATAGGTAACATAAAAGGAGCAGATTGATCATGAAAATCATTGGAATTGATGGAAGCCCGAGAAAAGATGGCAATACCGAGAAATTGGTGAAAATGGTACTTGCCGGTGCTCAAGATGCAGGAGGTCAGACTGAATTCTTGAAACTTGCAGATCTTACTATCAATTACTGCCAAGGGTGTGGAACCTGCAGGGCGAGCGGTAAGTGTGTGATGAAGGATGATATGGATCTTGTTGTCGATTCAATCCAACAGAGTGATGTTATCGTTCTGGGGTCACCAATTTATGCATGGCAGGTAAGCGGCACCACTAAAGTATTCATGGATCGACTATGCCGACTACTCACCCCGGAATACAAAAGCCGCCTGAACGGGCAAAAAAGAATAGCCTTTGCCTATACTCAGGGCAACCCAGATGGTGATATGTTTAAACCCTACTTTGATTACCAAGAAAAACTTTATTCATTTCTTGGCTTTACTTTGACAGGTAGAATCCAGGCAACTGGAACACGGGCAAAAGAGGATATTCTCTCCCAGGAAGAAACCTCAGCCAGAGCCGATTCTTTCGGACGAGATTTAGTTGTTTCAAAATAATAGTGACTGTCTTGCTATGCATTCACACTACAATATCACGAGGACTTACCTGATATGAAAATCTAATCAACTTTCATCCTAGCCCGCATTTCTCATTAGCCCAAAATCCTATCAGAAAACCACAACCGACTAACTAAATTTCTGTCCTTGAAGCCAATGATGACAGATGGCAACGACAAATGTCATCATTGGCCTGTCATTTT
>Ga0180732_1000342_pt1 | contig 42703 bp, 73 predicted proteins | sample KR11_01MetaG_FD_148674 | JGI IMG/M metagenome (GOLD analysis project Ga0180732, IMG submission 148674) | Groundwater microbial communities from the Olkiluoto Island deep subsurface site, Finland - KR11_0.1 MetaG | ecosystem: Environmental > Aquatic > Deep subsurface > Groundwater | place...
GGATTTAACAATTACAGGCTATTCCTCCATGCTTTGCATGAGGGAATACACAGGGAGTTTAACATACGATTTGACTAATGGCGTGTACCAGATTCCCTTAAGGTACCGGGTTATGGCGTGTAAATCATAGGTATGTAGGTTCGGGTAGTAGACGCTCTAGTCATTTTCAATTCCGCTTCTATGGGCAGGAACTGATTGCATTTAGGGCAATACGGTTTATCAATTTCAATTTCATCCCCGTCAAAGTATTCAAGATGATGTAAGCGATATTTGGGCGGGTTGCTCCAGTTAATTAAATTACCACATTCGCAAGTAAAGGAGAAATTAGGATTTTCCTCTGTCATGGAAGTAACATCTAACATTTCACGTTCATATTCCATAACGAAATTATAACATTCTTTCTCTTAGATTGTCAAATTATTTAGCGAGCAAGGATTAAAAACAAGGAGGTAAATGGAAATAACAGTTGGAAAACTCTTAGAAGTTGGGGGGCAATTACAAAGGGAAATACAAGAAGGTCTCAAATTGATAGAGACTTGTGATGATTTAATAAAAGCATACAACACCAAGATTGAGAGTATAAAAAAACTCTGTGGTCAAGTGGTGGATTTATGCAATGGAATAAATCTTTTAGCAAGTAAGAATTAAGGAGGTAAATACAAATGGGAACACATATTTCAGGAAAAGCGGGGTCGGTAGCGTCCCCAACCACTGTTGCAGGAATTAAGTCCTGGACACTAGATTACACGGTCGATACCTTAGAAACAACTGACTTTGCCGATGCAGGCGTGCGATCCTACATCGTGGGTTGCAGCGGATGGTCGGGAAGCTTCGAGGGCTTTAAGGATGCCGCGCCACAGGCTTTGACGACAGGAACATCAGCAGTTAATGTGCAATTACTAGAATCAGCTACTTCGAACCAACACTGGTATGGTAATGCTTTCATTACAGGCGTCCACGCTAGTGCAAGTTTTGATGGCATAGTTACTTACAGCTATGATTTTCAGGGCACTGGTGCGTTACACGTAGCTTCAGCATAAGGAGGTGAATGATGGGAACACATATTAGCGGGAAAAACGGTGGAATATACAGCGAGGCACTCGTGGTGGAAAATTGTGAGGATACATGGGAAGAAGGCACTCCGACAGGCTGTACAGATGAAGCAATAACGGACTGCAAGGTAGGCACTTATGCTGCCAGAGTTACAACAGATGCAACTGCTATTGCTGACCAGGTACTTATGTCTGAGGTGATTCCTGCGGGGGCTGCTAGAGACCTTTCGACATATCAAGCAATTATCTTCTGGGCTAGGTCAAATGTAGCCGCGCTTACTGCGGATGACCTTAAATTACAGATAAGTGAATCAGCACTTTGCGCTACCCCAGCGGAAAGTCTAGCTTTACCAGCTTTAACGGCAAATACATGGCAATGGTGCTTTGCTCTGTTTACGGGCGGTACTACCACCCGTGATGTAATCATATCTGTTGGGTTGTATCAAGATACCGATTTGGGCGTGGGCACTTTTGACATTGATGATGTCGAGGCATTGAAGGAAGACCAGGGCATCAAGTCATGGACTTTGGATTACACATCAGACACGCTTGAGACCACGGACTTTGCAGACACGGGCACCAGGTCTTACATTGCTGGATGCAATGGTTGGTCGGGGAGTTTTGAAGGATTCAAGGACGGAGCACCTTTAAGTATAGGTTCTGAAGTCTATCTGGTTCTTGGTGAAACCAACACAGCGGGTCAGCAATGGATAGGCAAGATTGTAATAACGGGCGCACATGCAAGTGTCAGTTTTGATGGACTGGTTTCATACAGCTACGACTTTACGGGAAATGGAGAGCTTCAAGTTCCTTCAGTGTAATACTTTAGATGACAAAGACATTCTAAAAATGACAACAGGGAAAGTCGGGGCTTTTTTCGTTGGCGATGAACAGATAGGCGGCTTCTTTGATTGGAGCCTAACGATAAATCTGGCTAGTGGCATTGATGGGAATTTCAGGACTCATCGAGTGGCAAGCTGGAGCGCTATTGCTAACGCATACTGGTTTGAACGTAAACTTTATGATGTGGAGGCGAGGTTCTTCAGCGATGCCACAGACCACTATTGGAGCGGGAAAGTAAAGCTGGGTTTATACCGATTTAGAACCAATGTGTTTATCAAGGAGCCGCTGGAGTTTCATGGAAACGGCGTGCTGGAGGTCAAATCATGGTTAAGGAGTTAGAAAATCGATAAGGAGCAACTGACAGGCATCGTATTCCTAGCACGGAAACTCCATTGGTCAAGAGAAGAAATTGGGAAACTATCTCCGAATCAGTTCCAAACTCTATTAGAGGAATTAACGTTCCAAGAACAACAAGAGGAATACCAAAGAAACCATCGCGTGGCTTCCTTGATGGCAACCATTATAAATTGCACGCCCCGGAAGGAAACACGTCGGTATAAAGCAGCAGATTTCATAGGAAACCCGCCACAGAGGGAAGATAATATCTCCCCCCTGCAATTAGCCAAAGATAAGGGATTGAAAATCCCCGAAAAGGAGGATTAAATTGGAAAATGTATTAACAGAAGCAACGGGCAAGGAAATAGTCCTGGATGGGAAGACCTATAAATTGTCACCCTTAAATCTTAATACTATGGCTGAACTAGAGAAGGCTTTTGATTGCAGTCTGGACAAACTTATGGATAAGTTTGGGGACAAGCAAGCCTCAGCTTTTAGATTATTGCTGTTTACCTTGCTTCGAGAAAATCATCCAGAATTAACCTTGGAACGTGTAGGTGAAATCGTGCCGATAGAAAGATTGGCCGAATTATCAGAGTTGATAGCTAGTGTAATGACTGCGAAATAATAGAGGTTAAAATATGGCAATTGGAAACGTTCTAGGCGAGCTTGTTGTCAAAATTGGCGCAGATGTAGCAGATCTTCAGAAAGGCTTGGGCGAAGCCGAAAAGAGTGGTGAGGGATTCGCTGCAGGCTTTGAGAAGCACCGCAAGACAATTGGCATTGCCATGACAGCGATAGGCACTGCCATTGTCGGCACCGCTGTTTTGTCTATTAAAGCCTATTCTGACATGGGCGATGAAATTCAGAAGATGGCTATGAAGACAGGATTCTCCACGGAAGCCTTGTCTGAGTGGAGGCACATGGCCGAATTGGGAGGAACATCCCTGGGGACTGTGGAAAAGGCCATTAAAATAATGGCGAACACGCTAGAAGATGCCACTGATGAATCCTTAAAAGCTAGTATTGAAGCATTAAAGGGGGAAACTGGAGCTGCTAGCAAATTAACTGAGGCTAATGAAAAGTTAAATAAGGCAGTTGAAGCGTTAACAAACCGCAAAGCCGAATTAAATAAACAAATCGAATCAACATCAGCCAAATTGGCCCTGGCAAACCAAAAGTGGGAAGAAACCACCAGAGCAGCGGAGAAAGCGGGCAAAGCCCTCCCCGAAAGTGCTCTTATGCAGCACAAAATAACTATTTCAGAATTAAAGGATAAATTAAGCGATTTAGGAACAGAATATGATGGCATAGATACTAAAATTGAAGGTACTAAAGCACAAATAAAAGACGCTAGTGCTCAAATTGAAGCGGGTGTTCCCTCATTAGGGATATACGCTTTAGCGTTCCAAAAATTAGGTATCACCCTTGAGGAGTTAAAAGGCAAAACGCCTGAAGAAACCTTTAATATTCTTACTCAGGCTGTAGCTAAGATAGAAGACCCGTTGCAACGGTCAGCCTTAGCAATGGATATATTTGGTAAATCAGGGACTGAGTTATTACCCATTTTGGCTGAGGGAGTTGAGGGTATGGCAGCCCAAAGGCAAGAGGCTCACGATTTGGGGGTAGTTTTTGACCAAGAGGCTGCTGATAAGGCAGCCAAGTTCAATGATGCCAATACAAAGCTTCAGACTAGTTTAATGGGTATCAAGATGATAATAGCGGATAAATTGATACCAGTTCTTATGCCTCTGATTGATGGGATAACCAGCGTGGTTAAGAAGGTCGGCGATTGGATGAATGCACATCCCGAACTCACAAAGGTAATCTTGATTGTCGTAGGAGCAATAGGTGGCTTAATGTTAGTTTTAGGCCCGTTATTGCTTATATTGCCAGGGTTAATAACGTTATTACCATTTTTAGGGGTGGCTTTTAGTGCCGCCTTGGGTCCAATAGGACTGATTATACTGGCCATAATGGCCATCATAGCCATAGTGATTTTAGTAAAGAAACACTGGACGGAGATTAAGGCATTTGCCATAAAGATTTGGAACGCGATTGCAGGGTTCTTTAAAAAAGTGGGCGAGACGATTAAGAAAATCTTTCTCAATATGACACCAATAGGCATAATAATAGGTCACTGGGAAGAGATTGTAGACTTTGTCAAAGGCGTCCCTGACAAAATTAAGGGGTTCTTTACTGGCATCGGGGATAAAATAGGCGGATTCTTTAGTGGCCTAAAGGACAAAGTATCTCGCCATTTCGATGAGACGACTGCAGCGGTTCAAGGCGTGCCTAGCAGGATTGCTGGGTTCTTCAGCGGTATAAATGAAAAAATCTCTCCCCATTTTGAGGGCGCCAGCACGGCGATTGTAGGTATACTAGATAAACTAGGTGTTGATACTGAAGGGATTTTAATCGCCATGAAAGCCAAATACGATGAATATGGCGGAGGCATCAAGGGCACTTTCATGATGTATTTCGAAGGTATTAAGACAGCCTTGGTAGGTACTGATGGGAAATCAGGCATATTGGGAAAGTTGGGCATTGATACTGGAGCGATTTTAGCCACTATGAAGACTACTTTTGAGACTGAGGGCGGAGGGATTAAAGGTGCTTTTCTAGCGGCTTTATCAGGCATTGGTACAGTTCTAGGCCAGTTAGGTATTGATATTCAACCTCTTAAAGATGCTTGGAATTGGTTAAAAACCAATGCTAGTGTGGTTTTTGATGCGACCAAGACTGCCCTATTTGATACGGTAAAGAATGCTATTGATGCCCTAAAATCTGCCTGGGAATGGATAAAGAGTAACCTAAGCCAGACCCTAAACTTAGCAAAGTCAGCAGTTTTTGATACTGTGATGGTTGCTGTGGATGCTGTGAGGGCAGCATGGACTTGGGTAAAGGATAACTTTACACAAACTTTAAGTTTAGCCAAGACGACACTCTTTGATACCGTGCAAACGGCCATAAACGCCGTGAGAACGGCATGGGAATGGTTGAAAACTAATTTTAGTGTAGCTTTTGATTTAGTTAAATCAACCGCCTTTGATACGGTTAAAACCATCGTGGACGCCCTAAAAACAGCGTGGGAGTGGGTTAAGGCAAATGCTTCAGCCACTTTTGATTTAGTTAAGACGGCGGTCTTTGACACCGTGAAAACTGCTGTAGACGCTGTTAAAACCGCTTGGGAATGGATAAAAGGTAATTTAAGTCAGACTTTAGGTTTAGCAAAATCAGCAATCTTTGATACGGTAACAACTGCCGTAGACGCCCTGAAGACTGCCTGGACTTGGGTTAAGGATAACCTATTGCAAACTCTGAGTTTAGCTAAATCAACCGCTTTTGATACCGTTAAAACCATCGTGGACGCCCTAAAGGTGGCTTGGGAATGGATAAAGAGTAACCTAACTCAGACCCTAGACTTAGCTAAATCCACTGCTTTTGCCACGGTAAGTAGTGCTGTTGATACCCTTAAATCAGCTTGGGACTGGGTTAAAACCAATCTTAAACAAACATTAGACTTAGGCAAAACTGCCTTATTTGATACTGTAACAACCGTCGTAGATGCACTGAAGGTGGCGTGGGGATGGTTCTCCGACAAACTAAAATGGACGCTGGACTTGGCCAAATCAACCGCCTTTGATACTGTAAAGACGGTCGTAGATGCGGTGAAAGAAGCATGGAGTTGGTTCTCAGACAAACTAAAATGGACACTAGATTTAGGTAAGACAGCCCTATTCGATACGATAAGCACTGCAGTGGACACCGTGAAGTTGGCTTGGAGTTGGTTCTCCGACAAGCTGAAGTGGACGCTAGACTTAGGCAAATCTGCCCTATTTGATACCATTAGTACAATGGTAGATGCCTTGAAGACGGCTTGGGGTTGGTTTTCAGATAAACTAAAGTGGACTTTGGATTTAGCCAAAACACTTACCTTCGATACCGTAAAAACCGTTGTAGATGCTTTAAAAACAGCATGGGAATGGATAAATACTAATCTAAAAATAACCTTAGACTTAGCTAAAACTACCCTATTTGGTACGGTAAGCACGGCAGTAGATACCTTAAAAACGGCCTGGGAATGGGTTAGGACAAATAGCTCTGCGACCTTAAGTTTACTTAAAGGAGTATTATTTGATGCTGTGGCAACCGCCGTGCAAGCCGTGAAAGACGCCTGGGATTGGTTAAGGACATGGGGGCCTGGCTCCGTAACCCTCGATTTAGTCAAAGGTACAGTGTTTGATGCGGCGGTAACTGCCGTGCAAGCCTTAAAAGATGCTTGGGCATACCTACAAGGCAATTCCTCTCTCACACTCAGTGCTGCTTACGAGTTCGTAAAAGATATAGTCAACCCTGTTCTATATGGGCTAAATAGTCTCATAACTGGCCTCAATCTCTTCGTAGTTGGTGGCATTAACTGGTTACTGTATTATATAGCTATGACTATTTGGTGGGCTAGTTTAAAAACTGTCTCTATTCAACCGACTTATATGACGGAAATCCCATACGTCCCATACCTCGCTAAAGGTGGCATTGTATCTTCCCCGACACTAGCACTGCTAGGTGAGGCAGGCCCTGAAGCAGTAGTGCCGTTAGGCGTGGGCACAAGAGGAGCTGAAATCACTATAAATTTAACTGGCAATACTTTCCTAGGCAACGAGGCCGAGGCTAGACGGTTTAGTAGAATGATTATGCAATATATCCGAGAGGAGACAAGAAATCTTTACGGCTCCCCCGCATTTTAATACCTTGTATCTTTCCCACTCACAAGAAATGGTATGGGATGACCTCGCCCTATCATTACATCGGAAAAACAATAACAGGGGCGAATTTTCGCATCGTGGTGCGAGTCAAAGGCAATAAATGATGATATAGGGAGGCACGCTTTTGCCTAGTCTAATGGTTATTGAGGAAATAAATAATGCCTGATATGAAAATACAAAAGGTAACTGACCCAGCCAAGATTGTTACTGACCCTGCATTGCTTTCCGAGTTGGCGAAGCAAGGGATAGACAAAGATTTTGTAGAGTTATCACAGGATTATGCCTCTGCTTATGTCAATGACAAGAGAATAAAAGGGCAATCTCCGTATGCCAAATTCTACCGAGACCTGAAAAGTAACAAACAGTTCATGGTAGTCTCTGGACTTCCAATGGTGGACGCTGATGGAGTTAAAATTGAATGTGGCTGGCGGGTAGCAGGCATAAACTACTTTTCTGAGAAAAATAACCTATTCCGAGCCAAAGTTCAGGGGACAGATATTGAGTTAGTAGTCAGGAATGACCAGCCAGATGGTAAAAAAGCTAATGATAGGTTATCTTACAAACCTCAGTTATTCCTTAATAGTGTAGAGCAAATCTGCGGGCACTCTACCCTCTTACCAGTTGACCCTGTGAATCCTAACTATCTTGAGAACACCCTTGAGTGGGATTATGGTATTGCCAAGCGAAGACTCAGGATTATTGAAGGGCAGATACAAGGTAGTTGGATATTCCCTGTAAATCCTAATGGTGAAGTCAGGGTCAAGTATAACCAAACTGGTGACTATAGGCTTAGACTAGGGCAATTCAAGGTTAATGATGATGAGGAGATAATATCCACCTCTGTCTTCGCTTCTGCAGAATATCCCTTTACAGTTTCAGATTCTGCAACCTACTATCCTGATGCTCATATTGAGACAACAAGTGTGGATGGTCAGGCTGCACATATAGGTGCTGATAACTGTAGTTGGGCAACTGTCAGGGATGGAGCAGGGAATGATGTATCTGATTCCGATAGCGTTGGCCAAGCGCTGGTGGCTAATGGTTCAACCTCCCTTTATCGCTATATATACAGACCTATTATTCTTTTTGATACTTCAGGATTACCAGATACTGCCATTATATCAGCAGCTACTTTATCTGTATGTGGACAGGATAGATATCATCAGATTACAGCAAATCCAGCTGTTAACGTGTATTCATCCAATCCCGCATCCAATACCGCTCTTGCTGCAGGTGATTTTGATAGCTTAGGAACAACTGCCTTAGCTACGGCGATAGCCTACAATGATTGGGTTCTTTATACGTACAATAACTTCACCCTAAATGCGGCTGGTATAGCTGTTATACCAACCTCTCCAGCAAATGCTTGTGCTAAATTTGGATTACGGGTAGTTTATGATGCTACGAATAATGCTCCTGGTTGGGTTGGTAACACTTATTACGATGGCCTTTTCCTCTATTTCTCCGAGCAAGGTAATGGCTATAAACCTAAACTGGTAGTTACTTACACAGCAATCGTAGCTCCCACAGTTACCACTCAAGCAGTAACTGCTATAACCACAACCACAGCGACTGGTAACGGAAATATCACCGCTACGGGTGGTGAGAACGCTAGTGCGTGGGGAACTTGTCTTGCCACAACTGCAAATCCGACTACGGCGGATACGGTTGACGCTGGCTCAGGAGCAGGGGGGGTAGGAGCTTTTACCACTTCAATAGATAGTCTAGCCAGCGCAGTAAAGTATCATGTTAGAGGCTATGCCACAAATTCGGCAGGCACAAGTTATGGTGCTGATGTAACTTTCATCACGCTAGTAACTTTTACCATGCAATTAGGTTTAAATTCTATATTAGCAAGAGGTTTTCAAGCTTCACCTGACATCATTGCATCGCTAGGTCTTAATTCTATATTGGCAAGAGGCATGCAGACTTCACCTGATATTACCATCCCAGTGGGGTTATCTAGTAATTTGACAAGGGCTATTGAAGTCACGCCTGATATTTCTACTCCGCTTGGGTTATCAAGCAATTTAACCAGGAGCATTGAAGTCACGCCTGATATTTCGGCACAGGTTGGGTTATCAGGTATTTTGTCTAGGATAATTGCAGTAGAGCAAACTATAAAAACCGCCATTGGGCTGGTTACCAATTTATACAGAGACTATTTTGAATTATTTTCAACAGCACTTGGCTTGAATACATCCTTATCACGACAGATAGAAAGCACGCGTGGGATAACAACTCAGGTAGGTTTATCTTCTTTTCTAACAAAGCTCATTGATATAACGCCGCCTCTTAAGGCTGTTGTTGGCTTAATAGGAACGCTAAAGCACGCAACCGATAGCTTGTTAAAGCAAGCCGTAGGTTTAGTAGGAACTCTAACAAGAAATACAGAATCTAACCCGTCTGTTTCAACCCAAGTAGGATTAACTCCGTCATTAACTCAGGAAACGGGAATTCAAATTCTTGCCAAAGTAGGGTTACCTAGCTTTCTAACCCGAACAATTGAGACCAACCCTACGCTTTTATCAGCCGTTGGCCTTGTGGGGACATTATTAAGGGCAATTGAATCTTCCCCTCTTATTGCCACTGCTGTGGGGTTAGCGGGCAACTTAAGGCACGCTACAACTTCTATCCTCTCGACGGCGACAGGACTAATAGGTAACCTGAAGCACGATACTGCCAGTTTATTGAAGCAAACTTTAGGCTTGAATGCCAGCTTAACAAAGAGTATAGAGACAAGTCCCGATGTGACGACACAGATAGGCTTGAACGCCACAATGATTAAGGAAGTGGGAATCGGGATTCTGGCTAAGGTTGGCTTGATAGGCACGCTGTCCAAAGTATATGAATTTATACGGACACTTCTAGCCAAGGTAGGTTTAGCACCGACACTGTCCAGAGCAATTGAAGTTACCCCCGATATGGCAACGCAAATCGGGTTGGTAGGCTTCATAAGATTCCTGGGTCTTGCCGAACTTAAAATATATGTAGACTGGAACAATGATGGCGACTTCGCTGATGCTTACGATGACATTACATCAGATGTCAAATATCTGACTATCCGCAGGGGGCGCAGCTCAGAGCTAGGCGTTGCCGAGGCGGGCACGCTTGAATTGAGATTAACCGATCCTGATAGGAAATACTCTCCCGAAAATGCTAGCAGCGTTATTGTAACTAGCGGTGGTAGTCTATTGCCTAAACGCCCGATAAAAGTTACCGCAAGTTTGGGGGGCGTTGTCTCCCTCTTCTATGGCTACTTAGAAAATCTGATATGCCATCCGAGCTATGATGAGCAAGAAACATATCTCTATGCAATAGACGGGCTTGATTTTCTGTCGCGTGCTGAGATTTCATCCACATTGTATAAGAACCAAGCAACAGGAGCTTTAGTAGGCAGTATATTAAATAGCGCTGGCTGGCCTGCGGGCACTAGAGACATTGATACAGGGCAATTGACTGTCCCATTCGGATATTGGGACAGCACAACAGCCAAAAATGCCATAGAAGATTTGCAAAAGAGCGAGTTCAAATCCTTTGCCTATATTGACAATCGGGGTTATTTTTGCTGGGAAGATGGTATCTACCGCGATTCGGCAGTTTCCAAAGCTACTTTTGATAACGATTATCAAGACATAGGCTATGAATATGGGGCAAAATCCATTTATAACGAAATTAGGGTAACATTCAGGAAATGGGAGCTTCAACCGTTAGCTGAAATCTGGAGGTTAGAGGAAGTTCCTTCTATTGTCGCAGGGTCTCCCAAGACCTTTTGGGCTAGTTTTGCAGACTTAACAGATTCTATCACCACGCCTGTAAGCACCACAGATTACTTAGCAAACACGCAAGCCGACGGGCTTGGCATTGATAAAACCTCTCAAATATCAATAGTAATTACGAAATTTGCCCAATCGGCAAAGCTGGTGGTTACAAACAGTATTGGGACTGTGTATCTAACTCTTTTGAGATTGCGTGGTGAGTTGTATGATTCTAAATCTTCCGTTACAGCTAAAGCGGAGGATACTGGAGTCGGCAGTTCGCAAGCGAAATATCAAAAGAGGACGCTGACCATAGAAACGAAATTCCTGACTGATGCCGTTGTGGCACAAACTTACGCTAATGCTGCATTGGCAAAATACAAAGACCCACAAGCGGATGTTACTTTAACCTTAATAGGAACCCCAGAGGGCATGAGCGACCAACTTATTCAACGGCAAGTTTCCGATAAAATTAGAGTCATAAATACCAGGCTAGGCTTGGACAAGGAATTTTTCATAGAACAAGTTACTTACAATTTCAGCGAGGGGAACAAAAAACAACAGGCCACATGGGTGTTGAGCGAGGCATAGTATGACAGTAAAAATATATTTCGACCCAACAGGGAAATTGGTGGTAGATAATGCAGGGACAGCAAGTGCAGCATGGTTAGCAAGACGCTCTCAGATTGAATTATGTGTAGATAGATTAACAGCAGGAACGATAACCTCAAAGATAATTACGCTAGGAGTTACGGATACTATGGGTGATGTTAAAATTCAAGCAGGGAAAACTGATTTCACCAACACCGAAACTGGATTTATATTGGGCATGGATGACAGCGATTCCAATTATCCTAAATTCTATATCGGCAATACAACAGCATATCTAAATTGGACAGGTACTGCCTTAAATATAGCGGGGGCTATTTCGGCAGGGACAATTGATATTGGTGGTGATGACGCTACTTCTTTCCATGTCGATGCCGATGGAGGCATTTGGTCTGGAGCGTCAGTTGCAAACAAAGCGACAGCACCGTTTAGGGTAAGTAATGCGGGAGCGTTAGTTGCGACTTCAGCAACTATTACAGGAGCGATTACTTCCACATCAGGGACAATAGGTGGTTTTACATTATCTGCAACCGCTCTTTACGCGGGAACTACGACAACAAGAATACAACTGGATACCTCGGCTGGTATTCATTTGGGAGCAACCGCTTTTGCCGATGCTCCCTTCAGAGTCTCCTTAGCGGGGGCGTTAGTAGCCACAAGCGCCACGGTTACAGGGGCAATTACAGCTTCGTCGGGGTCTGTTGGTTCATTTACAATAGGAACATATCTCTATACAGGAACAAAAACAGCATACAACGACGCAAATGCGGGTGTTCATCTAGGGAGTGATGGCCTAGGTATTGGCAACAATGTGTTTACCGTTTCCTCCGCAGGCGCTCTTGTTGCTACCAGTGCCACAATAACGGGGACAGTTACATCTACGGCTGGAACTATCGGAGGATTCACTTTATCATCAACTGCCCTCTATGCAGGAGCAACGACCACGAGGATACAGTTAGATACCACCTCTGGAATTCATCTAGGAGCTACGGCTTTTGCGGATGCGCCTTTCCGTGTATCCTTAGCAGGTGCTTTGACTTGCACAACAGCTACAATAACGGGGGCAATCACAGCCACGTCAGGAAGTATTGGAAGTTTCACCATAGGAACGTATCTCTACACTGGGTCAAAGACAGCATACAATGATGCCAACGCAGGTGTTCACCTTGGCAGCGACGGACTTGGTATTGGTAATAACGTTTTCACAGTTTCCTCTGCTGGTGCTCTTGTTGCTACCTCAGCCACAATAACGGGAGTGATAACCGCAAATACGGGTTATTTGGGCGGTACAAGTGGTTGGGTAATTTCTGCTGGTTACATCAAAGATGTCGCTGGTATTGTTGGTCTTTCAGCCGTTGTAACTGGTGGAGATGATATTCGCTTTTGGGCTGGTCATGCCACGCCAGCATCCGCTCCGTTTAGAGTGACAGAGGCAGGCGTGGTAACAGCTACCTCGGCTACTATAACAGGAACGGTTACAGCTACGGCTGGAACCATCGGGGGTTTTACCCTTTCATCTACTGCCCTCTACGCTGGTGCTACTACGACCAGAATACAGTTAGATACTACTGCTGGAATATGGTGTGGTGCTACGGCTTTCGCCGATGCTCCGTTTAGAGTTTCATTGGCAGGAACACTTTATTGCATAGGAGCAACAGTCCAAACGGCAGCAAGCGGGGCAAGAACGGTTCTAAGCTCAACGGGAATCGCAGGGTATGATGCCACTACACAACGATACCTATTATCCAATGACGGCAGCGGCTGGTTCGGGAGCGCAACGGCTTTTGCCTGGACTACTTTAGGGGCGGTTACGGCAACAGCTATCACAGTCCAGACGGCAGCAAGCGGCGCACGCATAGTTATGGATACTACGGCTATTAAGGGATATGATGCTACCACACAACGCTACCAGTTGTCAGCCGATGGTTCGGGTTGGTTCGGAAGCTCAACTGCATTAGCTTGGACAACGGCGGGCGTTCTAACGTGTACTGGCATCACGGTTCAAAGTGCGGCTTCACCTTCAGCAAGAGTTGTAATAGATTCTTCCTATATTGCAGGATACAGCGACGCCACGGTTAAGCAATTCTATATCAGTGCTGCAGATGGGAAGGCTTATTTTGCTGGTGGTAATGCCGTTTTAAGCACTTTAGGTCTCGGCTTCTTATCATCAGGTAATCTTCTTTATTGGACTAATGCAGGTAACACTGGCAGGATTGCTTATGCTGGAGAAACCAAGCTACTCACTATTGATCCTGGGTCTGGTGGGTTTATTTATCTGCTAGGGACACTTGTCACGCATCTTCTTTTTGATGCTGATGGTGCGTATGATGTAGGCGATACTACAAACAGAATACGTAGAGTGTGGGCAGATAATATCACAGTTGGTGAAGTAGCTACTTTAGGTAGTGTCCTTATTGATGCTGCTGGTTATTTGAGACTGCCTTATAAAACTGACACTGGAGACCCTGCGGGAGGGACAGAAGGACGTCTCTATGTCAATCTCTATGACAATGCTTTGAGGCTATATGCCGATGGCGCGTGGAGGTCAGTATACGCATGGTAAGAGGAAATAGACATAATCTTTACACGATTTCAGGGGTAGGCATACTATCCCCTTGACTTTCAAGGCAGAGGGCACGCCTGCCCCATTGTAGTGCATACAGTGAGGAATAAAGATGACACAGACAGAAGCTTGGATGCGGGAATATGAGGCACTAAAGACAATGATAGGTGATTTAGGGATGGCCGTTGTCTGGCAACCTGCGGTACACCAGGCCAATGGTGACACGGCATGGCATCATGTCCATGCTTGGCGTGAGGCTGGAGTCACTAAAGTTGAAATTAGAAAAGTAAGGTGAGATATGTTAGAAGGTTTGCGATTGGGTTTTTGCGATGCGTGCAAAAATAGACAATTGCTCGCTAAGATACATCTGCGGAGTGGACGAATTATTTCTCTTTGTAAATATTGCCTCAGTGAGAATAAACAGAAGATAATAGGAGCCGAAAACCTATATAAAGGCGCAGTGTGACTTTAATTCGCCTTGGAATATTCTTGATAGCGAGGTTTTTATGATAGGAGATAACGATGGGATGCCTCCATTGTGCCGTCAATTTCATTACTTACAACGATTGTGGCTGGTGCTGGAATCGTGTGGAGGGGGATATTATGTGCCGATGCCTTGATTGCGGATGTTACTGTGAATGCGGCGATAAATATTGCGACTACCATATCTTGGTTCATATAGCACATGATAATGAGATAGAAAATGAAACCGAGCGATTATCGCCAAGATAAATAACCTTGGCTTGATAGTTCTAACATTCATATATTAGCCCGGCATTTTGAAAAGAGTGTCGGTTTTTTTTGTTTACGAATGATTTGACAAAAAAATAAAGGCATGTTACAATTTAAACATGGATATAGTAGAAGCTTTGAAGGAATACCAGCGATGTTTCTCCTGGCGAGATAGTAACGTGGCATCTGTGGTAGGCATTTCAGTTGCACAATGGTCACGCATTAAACACAGGAAGGTTAAAATTGGAGCTATCCTTACCAAACGAATCACAGAACATCTGCCGATTATGGTAATCTCCCTTAGAGGGATTACCTATGCTATTCTTATGAAAGGAGACACGCAATGAAATGCAACAAAAGGAGATTCACTTGCCTGGCATGCGGAGCACAGTTTAGATGTGCCATAGCTGCTTTCCTGCATAATTTTACCAATCACATGGGAGTTGACTTAGGACTGGAAAAGGAATGTAGTATATGTCTTCTGAGAGACAGTGCAAATTACGCACCAACAAAGCTATTCATGAACTGACTTGACATAACAGAATATTTTCAGTAAACCGCCAAAACCTATTGACAAATTTTATCAGGGGATTTATACTAATGACAGTGAATAAAATAAACGGAGGGAAAGGAAATGACAGTTACCATAAAACCTTTGAGGGAAGAGGGTTTTATTATCGTCCGTGGGAAGGATGTCCCAATTGCCTATGAGATAGGAGGGAAGAAATACATAGCGAGTGCCGTTCTTACTCCAACCAAGGGGAGATGGGGCGTGCATAATGACATATACTTCGGGCTATTCAAAGTAGGAACTGGTGAGCAAATAACTAAGTCTCATATCAACAAAGGAATTGAATTGGCAAAAGCAAAGGAGGGAAAAACAAATGGCGTATTTGATAGTTCCAAATATGAGGGATGAGAAGATAGTTTGCCAACAGCGATGCGAGCATATTGATTGCGCAGCTATGCGAAAGGATTTCATTATGGCTGAATGTGAGATATGTCATAATAGATTCCTTTCAGGGGAATCATTCTGCTATCTAGAACATGGTACAAATCGCAAAGCACACTTCAGGTGTTTATAGGAGAGGAAGAAAATGAAACATAAACCAAGTGAGCAATTTTCCCTGAATGACATGGCTTTCTCCCTGCCACAATGCGATATTTGCGGCACTACGAAGCAAGGCACGCGTTATATTCCCAAAACCCTTATCGTCTATTGCGAGGAGTGTTGGCAAAAAGGAGGCAAAGATGACATTTCGCGAGCTACAGATGAAGTGGGCAGAAGATGACTTCGCCCTAGCCACGATTGACCTAGAAGGTGCTCTTGCTCAATTATGTGATATTATTTACAAGGCACTCAATCTAAGGATAACATCGGGGGATATGTCACGCTTACTAGATGACAAAGGAAGGAGGTAATAGAAATGGAAAAGAAAATATGCCCATTGCGATATTCAAGCAGCGATTATTGTATCCGTTGTCAGGACGATTGTGCCCTCTGGAATGAGGAGTGGAAAATGTGTAGTCTGGCCTTGCCTGGTCAAAGTTACCAACAAGGATTTGATGATGGTTTCGACGATGCAGTGCAAACGGCCAGTGAGCGGAATACGCCATTAGGGAGGTAGAAATGACAAGACTTGAGGAACTGATACTCATATTGTGGAGCGATAAGGGCGAAATGCCTGAGCAAATCGCCGATGAGTTGTGTATTCCCAAAGACCAAGTTGAAGATATCATTGAGTGCAGAGAAAACTATAGGAGGTAGATATGTTTCCTAAAAGCACAGATAGGTTATTCTGGAATTTAGTGAAAGAAGCACGGCGTATGGTGAAACTGAAGTATTCATGGGGGGAGCAAATATTTGGTTGGTATGAGATTAGGCGTTGGCTGATGGGATATAAACATGGATACCTTGATGCCGAAAAGGAAAGGAGATAAAATGAACGAAGATAAAATGAGGGCCTTAACGATTGCGGGGGATGGCATAATAGGCAGGTATGGTGTTTTTGTTGTATATGACAATGCTTCACTAGGTAGGGCTGCTGAAGCTTTAAGTATAATTAGAGGATACCTGAAAGATGTTGAAACTACCAGGCAAGAATTAGTAAAGCCCTTCAACGATGGTGTCAAAGCACTAAACGCTAAATTCCACGCACTGACGGCTCCCAAAAAGGCTTTGGATGATGATATTACTAAGCAGATGGTGGCTTACAGATCCGAACTTGAAGCCCAGCGTGCCGAGCAGCAAAAGCAACTTGATGCAGAGGCACGGGCAAATCTTACTGAGGACGCCTTGATACCCGAAGCCATAGCTCCTATTGTACCTGAACAATCAAAGAGCGTGCAAACAATGGATGGCAAAATCACCTTTGTAAAAGTAAGGAAATGGGAATTGATAAACATAAAGGAAGTCCCTCTTATATTTCTGACAACAAATGATGAAGTAATAACAGAGAGAATAAAAGCGGGTTTTGAAATCCCTGGCATCAGAAGCTGGACTACGGAAATTCCACAAGCACGCAGGTGAAATATGCTGCTTAGACTTGGGAGATTCGTTATAGATTGCCCGTATTTAGGTGTTTGGAGTTGCGAAGCACGTAAATGTGTGGAGAATCACTTATTGGAATGGAAGCCAGAGGATTGTCGGGATTGTTCACAATGCCGCTCTTTCCAAGAACTGCCAGAGGCAAGGATTAAAAAGGAGGTAAAAGATGAACTGGAGACCTGAAGGTTGGAGAAATCCTTATAAGCATAGCGATAGTGTGCAAGCGTGGGATATACCAGAGGCTTATTATTTTGCATCTGAAGAGGAATGGATAACCTACGAAGCTGGTGCAGATGCTATGCTTGATATTTTGAAGGTTATTGGTATAAAGGTTGAAGCCCGTTCATATTTATTAGCAGATGAGAGCGACAGAAGAGATATTATAGTCCCTAAATCAAAGGGTTGGTTGGTCTTCATTCCTGATGAGGAGATAAGATGAACGAACGCTACTATCCTTATGAAACAGAAACGGGCACTATTCAACTCCCCTCCGTTACGACTCTTCTTGGTGTCGCAAACAAAGAGGGTCTTAATATTTGGAGAAGTAAGATGGGCTTTGAGTTAGCAGAGCAAACCTCAGAGGAAACGGCTTCGGTGGGAAAGGAGATTCACAGTTTTGTGAGCCATCTTTTACAAGGCATGCCAATCAGCAAATTAGAATGGGAACAACTTGATGACCAAATCAAGAACGGGATTCGTGCTTTCGAAAGATTCAGGGTAGCAACAGGACTTGTAATGGTGGATTGCGAGAAGGTAGTTTATAATCTAAAATATGGCTATGCGGGCACGCTAGACTTTGTTGGGACGGCTGGAGGGAGTGGCGCTATAATAGACTGGAAATCCGGGGAACGATTTTGGCCATCACATTTTGCCCAGGTTGCTGCCTATTACCACGCACTGCCACAGAGACGAGCTATTAAGTGGCTGTATGTGGTAAACTTGAATAGGAATAGTGGGATACCAATAGTGAACAAGCTTGCGGTAAAGGACGCAACGCCCTATTGGAAATACTTTCTAAGCTGTCTCTCGCTCTTCAAGAACACTAAAGCTATTGAATCATTGCATGCCCCAAATAGGGGGGTAAAGGAGGCAATCAATGGTAATGGTCACAAAAGTTCCGCAATAGGCTAAAAACCGCATTGTAGTGCATCTGGTGGCAAAATAAAAGAATGGCAAGGAGGGAAAATGAACCAGCAAGAAAGAAAACCAATAGACATCACCAAAGAGTTCCCCGTTAGGAAGCAATTCTTACTTTATTGTCAGGATGGCTATAGTCTAAATTGGGGAAGATGGTCTGCCACGGTTAAATCTCTGGATTTGAACAAGGAAGAGATAACCCTAGATATATCCCAGGATTGGGAAGGCGCTGCGCATCCTTATGGGTTATATTGGTATGAAACAAGAACCATCAAATTTAAGGATTTTATCATTCCAATACTAGGGCAAAACGAATAGGAGGTAAAATGAAATATCCAAATGACTTCAAGGTATTTGAGGGGAAAAGGCTTTCCTCAGAAGAAATCAATGATTTGATTCAGGAAACCCTTGAAGATGCCCAGGAGGTCGAGCCAAGCGAGTTTGATACATTGCTCGCAAGCAGCAGCACGGGTGATATTAAGGTTGAGATTGAGGAGTTTGGTTATATTGCAGTATGGCAACTCATGGCTAATTATTGGCCCCAAAAGATAGAGGAGGGAGAATGACATTAGAAAAAGCCATCGAAATCCTAGAAACTATCCCTGAATATACAGAGGATGGGCAACCAATAGGTGAACTAACTGCTAGAAGGCTAGGCATCGAGGCTTTGAAGTGGTATCAAGGACAAAAGGAAAGACGAGGTCAGTGTATATGGCTCCTGGGCGAGACAGAGAGTTAAAGGAGATAAAAATGGCAAAAGCAATAGTTACGCATATACAAGTGGGGGGTGGTGTTTACGCAGGTAGTTTAGAAGAGGCTTGTGAGGAATTTATTGGAATGGTTTCTAGTAGTTCAGGCTATCGTGCAAAGATTAACTTCACCATAAAGCTCCCAGATGGAACTATAAAAACTATAACCATAAGGGACGAAGATGAGGAAACTGTGGCTTATGGTGATTTTGCAGGGCTACCCGATTTTCTTGAATATTCCAAAGACGTTTGGGGGGTAAAATAAATGCTAACAGTAATTATTATAGCCATCGGTGTGACAATACTGGTAGTAGTTAGCTATAATCTTGGCTTCGCCTATGGTTATGAGCGAGGAAATAAGGAGGTAAGCAATGGATAAGAAAATTATGACAGTGGCAAAAGTCGAAGCCATAATGGAGGAAGGCAAACAAGTCGGGAAACTTGTCAGCGACAATGAGGGGAATTCGTTAAAAGTCAAGAAGGGGCAAGGAGGCAAGCTTGAAGCAAGATGGGGGGAGCTTACACCAGGCAAGACTTTCGAGTTTGAAATGGGAGAATTTAAGGGCTACCCCTTTGTGGCGGATTTTTCGGTAATTACATTATCCAGCGTAGAGACTGTGCCTCATGTAGTAACGGAAAGGGAAACTAGGTCGCAGACCACAAATGCCAGCATTGAATCGCAAGTTGCCGTCAAAGCTATCACTGAACTATGGATAGCAGACAAACTAAAAGATGACTCACCAGAAGTTATCGCGTGCCGACAATGGTTTCTAGGCAGATTACCTTGTGATTTGCCTGAACTTACTATGCTTACTATGATCGTAGATAACTCAAGAATATTATCCAAGCCTAGCACGCAGACAAATCCCTTAGTAAGCACGCTTACAGATATGGGGGGAGTTGTAAAATCTGTTATAGACACGGGGACAAGCGTACACGCCGTTGTAGTAGAAAAGGATAGAGAGTTCAAAAACGCCGGGGAATTTCTTATGGAGGCGTATAAGACCTTTGGACTGACTTCAGCCAAGGTATGTAAACTTCTTGGGGTAAATACTATTTTAGAAGTTAAAGACCTTACAGGTGCGTGGGTTTTTCTTACCACTTTGAAAGAGAAGCAAGATGAAGAAATCGCCGCTAAAAAAATTCAGCAAAAAGCAAGCTAAACGGGAGCGTGAATTAGCTAAAATCCCGCCACCATTGGACGGATGTTGCGAGAATTGCAGAAAATTTCCCGACTTCCGCGGCTTGCAAAAGCACCATAAGGTATTCCGTTCGCACCAGGGACAAGACACGCGTGAGAATCTTATATGGGTTTGTGGTAAGTGCAGTTCAGCGTTTCACGGCATAAAGGAGGTATAGATGGATAAAGAATTAAGAGAGAAGATAGCCAAAATTATAGGCGAGTGTGGGGATGAATGGTATCTTACTGAGACTGCCTCACCTGAAAGAATTGCTGACCAAATTCTTTTCCTCATCAAAGAGGCTGGCTACCGCAAGATAGAACCTATAATTAAAAAGAGGGCAGAGTTTAAGACTGCCTATTGTGATGAATTGGATTACTAGAATGATATATGACCAGCCTTTTTGTATTATCGGCTCACGGGGAATTTTTAAGGGAGCGCATTTTGGTTATCTCCCTGCCTTGGAATTTCCAGCAACCGATAGCACGCTTGCGGAATTACTTGATAAGATAGAAGTCTTAGAAGATGCTATAGTATATCAGCCTATTAGAAGGAATGAAATGGACGAGTTAAAAGGCGAGCTCCGACACATCCATGATAGCGTGCATGGATTACAGGCTCGGCGGAAGGAGAAAGAATCATTATATTAAGTCTACAGAGAAAAGAAGGTTCCCCCCCTTCCCCTTATACCCTATCCCCCCTTCCAAGAAAAGAGTTAATTAGTATGTAGTATAACTAACTAATACTTAAAGGGTTTTGTAATGCGAAAAAACCAACCAAATATGAAAAGAGGTCTTGGTAGCTTTGTAACGGCGTTGCAGAAGCGTTTCAAAACCATTTCAGAGGCGTTACAATCATTAAAATTCTTAGTAGATAAGTTGACAGCATTAAAAATATATGATATAATAATTATATGGGTGATAAATCTAGGCTTAAAAGATTAACTACTCGGTTCAAGAATCCAATTAAGGTAGAGGATTATGTGCGTTGTTTGAGGTTGGCGGGTTTTACTGAAGAGGAAGCTTACGCTGATATAACTGAAAAGGTTCATCAACACGGGAAAGATGCTATACTAGGTAGCCAATTGGATATTGCAGATAAAATTTATGCGGAAAAGTGGCAATTTAGAATTCGGCGTATTTTAATAGGGAAACACACTGAAGAGGAATGGGAAGAAAAGAAAAGACAATATAGTTATAGGTGCATTTATTGCGGAGCCAGGGATAGGAAACTATGCAAAGACCATGTTATACCTGTTTTTCTGGGCGGAGCAAACACTATTGATAATATCGTTCCTGCTTGTAAAAGTTGTAATTCCCAAAAAGGGACAAAACCATCTGAAGTATTTGTGGAGGGAGGGCAAATATTATGATAGATAATTTATCGGCACGGATTATAAACTGGGTTGAGCAAACAGATGGGTGGTTTTCATATCTTCAGTTAGATGAAGCGCTAGGAATAACTCACGCTAAAGATAAAAATACTAGGAGAGTTATTATGTGTCGCTTATGCAAAGAGGAAAAGGTTTGGCGAGTCAAAAAACACCATCCTCTTTTTCATTTTAGAATTGTGATAAATTTTGGGGGTAAGTAACGGAAGTAACTCTTGCAACTTTGGTAGCTCTTGTAACGCTAGACAAGGAGTGATAGAATGATAGTATTGACTCAAGGCGCAGTACAGGAATGGATTAAGCTGACTAATGGCTGGTTCAGCACTTCTGATATTGACCGCGAACTGGATGTAGGTTCAGCACGGGGCAAAAGTGCTAGGCGTGTGATTCTCCATAGGTTAGTTAAGGAGATGCTTATAGAGAAACACCCGACTAAAGAGGGGCTTTATCGGCTTATTCAGCATTACAATGAAATGGACTATCATAATACCGACCCTTATAATTTCTTCCCTATTCAAATGCCTTTCAATTTAGAAGACCATGTTTTACTACATCCCAAAAATATAGCCGTGATAGCGGGCAGCCCGAATTGTGGAAAAACCGCCTTTCTACTTAATGTCATTAAACTCAATATGAACAAACATGATATTTGGTATTTCACTTCTGAATTGGGGACGGGGGAGCTACGCTTGCGTCTTGACAAGTTCGACATTCCGATACAGGACTGGAATTTCCACGCAGTGGAATGCTCGCAGAATTTCCCTGATGTTATCCAGCCCGATGCCCTTAACATAATTGATTACCTGGAGTTCGGGAGTGGTGTGGAGTTCTATCAGATTGCTGATGTATTTAGACGTATAGTAGACAAACTACAGGGTGGTATTTGCTGGGTGGCGCTGCAAAAAAAGAGGAACGCTGAACTTGGGCGGGGAGCGGAGTTCTCTTTGGAGAAGCCACGCTTGTATTTATCGTTAGACAATGGTAAAATATCCATAGTGAAAGGTAAGAACTGGGCACGCGAAGGCGAGAACCCAAATGGACTTAGCTGGAAGTTTAAGTTAGTCGCAGGTTGCTGGTTTATTGACATTGAAGAAATCATATAAGGAGGAATACAAAGGTGAATAAAACAAAAATAGAGTGGGTCAAGAATCCTGATGGTAGCCAAGGCTATACAATCAATCCTGTAAAGGGATTATGCCCTGTGGCTTGTTCTTACTGCTATGCTCGTGCTATGTATAAGCGGTTCAAATGGAATCCTGAGATACGATGGGAGCCAGAGTGCTTGTTAGACCTTGAACTTATCAAAAAGCCGTCACGAATATTTATTGGTTCAATGATGGAATTGTTTGGGGATTGGGTGAAGAAGAAATGGTTGCAAGATATATTCTACTGGTGGCTTCCAAAATACCCTCAGCATACCTTCATCTTCCTCACCAAACAGCCCCAAGAATTGCCCAAATGGTCACCATTTCCCCGAAATTGCTTTGTTGGTGTCTCTGCTACAAACGCCAAAATGGCTGAGGAAGCAGGATTTTGGCTTTGGGAAATTAAAGCGAAAGTTAAGTTTGTCAGTTTTGAGCCCTTGCTGGAACGTATCCCTTTGCATTTTGCTGATTATATTTCTGATGATGTACAAGGAATAAATTGGGTCATCATTGGCACACAGACACGACCTTCAAAGCCGCCGAAGGAAATCTGGGTAAGGGAGATCACGGGTGCGGCAGTTAAGGCAGGCGTGGCTGTATTCCACAAAGACAACTTAGGTAACATATTTGATGCAGAATTTCCCAAAAGGCAAGAGATGCCAAAGGAGAAATGTGATGGATAGTTTAGAAATTAGAGAGGCTTATTTAGATTTAAGGACGGCAATCTTTGAGAGGGAGCGTGCCGATTGGCAGGGGCAGCGTAGTGGGTTCGGTGCCCTTATGGAAGATGACATTATACCCTGCAAAAAGGAAATCAAGGAGTTTATCAAATCGGACTGGTTTAGAATCTATGCGAATTCTAGTGAGCCGATAGAGCAGGTGAGGAAAAGGCACCTTGCGAGCCTAGGGCCATTTCGGAAGAATAAGAAAATGACTGCCAAGCAATTTGACAAATTACAAGGGGTATGTTAAGATTTCAATATAAGCTGTACTTTAAAAATTGAATAGTGGCTCGGTGGTGAAAAAGGAGACACACTGCCTCAGGGGAAGTCTGTCAGAGGAAGAAATGGCTGACTGGAATGAGCTTCTCATCTGGGTGACAATGGCAACAAAAGCGGAGTTCAGAGCAGCCGATGGTGTTGCTCAAGTCCCAGCCGAGTAGCTTTCCCCGAGGCGATGTTGTAACCCAGGTGCTTCAACAGCGCCAGTCTTGCCCTGGGGACTGGAGAAACAGGACAAGTGTTGAAAGGGCAGGTATGTTTCTGCTCCGTCCGAGTAAACCTTGGGGAAGGAAAACTCCCTGAGCCAGAATTCCTGCAAAGGCTGTCAATGGGTGCGGCCAGGCTCAAGGAGAGCCAGCCCCCCATAGGGTGAGACCCCCTATGCAATGGGTAGCTATAGGATAGTAAGGAATGGCACTATCCTGGCTGGCGAGACTGGGGATGCCCCAACAAGCTCCGTGGTAAGTTGGTAGCAAACGGAGTGGGTGGATACCAGCCCTATAAGGGGCATCTCCAGATAATAGAATTAGAAAGGAGGAAAAATGAAATACACAGAAGAGGAACAATATGGTGGGAAAATAGAGAGCATGGATGTTGGTATTGGGGAGTCCCTTGGGTATGAGATATTTTCTGAGGCATTAGGAGCTTCATTAGATTACCAACCATTTAATTCTGCACATGAAGGCATTGCTATTATATGGGAGGAGTTTCTGGAACTGCAAGAGGAGGTGTTTCAAAAACAATCAATTCGCAGTATCACTAAAATGAGGAAAGAAGCAATTCAACTTGGGGCAATGGCATTGAGATTTGTTTATGATGTCTGTCAAGATAGAAAGCTTCTAAGGAAGGGGAGATAAGGGGGGTGCTGAGGTTGGGGAATGACCAGCCCAGCATCTCCAGATAGAAAAGGAGATAGATATGAAATTTGATAATAGCTGGTTTACAGGATTCTTTATTGGGCTGATTCTAGGTTGCTGTGCAATGGTTTTCATATTAGGTTGGTTTGGAGTCTTACTTTGTTAGACATCTTCATTAGAAAGGAGGAAACAGATGGATATAAATGAATTACTGGATGCGATAAAAGTGGGACTGATAGGTTGTATTGATGGTGGAATAAGGAAACTTGAAACAACAGTCTCTGATGATAAGAGAGTCTTAACTTACTGGGTTGGAGGTGTCCTCCGCATTGACATAAAAGGATTAGAAAGGTCCAGTAAGCCAAAAAGGCATCTCCAGATAAAAGGAGGACAAGATGGTATGGCCAGATAAAGGATTGAAGGGGGACAAAATGGATGAATCATTAGAAAAGGAAATTTCGGAGATACTAACAGGTGAAGAAGAACTGCCTAGCATTGAGGAAATTAGAGAGTTCTTTAGACACTACGACAACCTGCAAGACATTACTGTACCGTGGTTTCACGCTATGGATAACTATTTACAGAGGAGCGTACGAGAACGCCCTCTCTGGTTTGCTCTAATAGATGCTTTCAGGGCGGGGAGAGCTTACCAGGATATGAAAGGAGGACAAGATGGAAGGATATGAACGAGACCAGTATCTGATGGAAGACTATGAAAAAGACCATATAGAAGGATCAGAAGCTGAAGTACAGGCAGATGCTGATGCTAGGGAGGATAAGATAGATAAGCTAAAGAAAATCATACAAGAGGCATGGAATGAGGGGGACAGACTAATTGCGATAGAGGAGGATACCTTTGGTGCCTTTTTAGAAAGAGCGGCCAAGGCAATCCAGGATGCGGGCTACCAAAAGGCAGAGACTATTGGCGAAGTATTCGCTAAGGCTAAGAAGCGACCAGACTTAGTATTTCCCCCTGAATATTATGAGCTAACGACAGATGAATTAGGTGATGATGAACTTAGCGAACCTGCGGCTGGAGCAATGGAAAAGATTATTGAAGCTGTAGGCACAAAGGCAGAGGGCAGGTTGCTGGTGGATAAAAATACAGTAGTATTGTGCCAAGAGTTCTTATGCAAGATATTTAATCAGACTTCAACTTTTCTGGAATTTCTGAAAGCTCTTAAAAGGCGGGAGGAGAAATGACCGAGTTAGAATTGAGAGACAAGATTAAAGAGTTTGTGGTAACTATTCGAGCGGATGTTATTTACGATAACAAGAGCGTAAGGTGCTTTGAGAATCGTATAGATGACCTTATGGTTCTTATCAAGCAAGCCTGCTGGCTGAAGGGCGAGGGCGAATTGCCAAAGAATCCTTATCCTAAAGAGATATTCACAATGGATATTGAGGAATCGGGCAAATTCTTACGGGAGACAATCGGCGATGCTATGACAACTGCTACTAGCGGAGCCTTAGGTCGCCTTGTTTACTCAAATTGCCAGGATGATTATGATGAGCAAGGGTTTAAGCCCTGCCTGGAGTGGGATAAATGATTAAAGCGATTCTCAAACTGATACTCTGTACGAATGGCCTACACTTGTGGAAGTTCTTTCCTAAAGGTGGGGCGAAAGAATCTTATATTTGGTGTAACTTATGTGACCGCACGGAATGGTGGGATGAAGAAGGTGGTTACTATGTACCCCCACCAAGTGAGGAGTGGGAGAAATGAGATGTGATATTTGTGGCAGGGATAATCTTACAGAGAAGGAGCTAAATGTCCACACTAAGTTTTTCCACAAGAAGGTATCTGATGCAGCACACCAATCACAACAACTCTCCTCTGGAATATGTCCTGAATGTGGTTCAACTTTGTGGTTCCAGGAAGGTTGTTCTACCTGTTTTTCGTGCGGATGGTCAAAATGCGATTAACAGAGTTGTTGCTGGTTTCTCAAAAGCCATGACATTTTACAGCCGAAGAGGAAATGATGGAGTTTAGGGCATGAGAGAAGCGAGGCTAAAGTTAACGGAAAGCCAACTTAGTGCTCAAGTTAAGGCTTACTTAGAAATTTTAGAGTCACAGGGAAAACTATTTTGGCTACGTTTGAACGCAGGGCAGTTTGTCTTTGAGGATAAGGACGGCAAACGAAGGCATTATAGTGGAGTGCGAAAAGGTTGTAGCGATTTTCTAATTTTGATGCCTGGCCACGTTATTTTTCTCGAACTTAAGAGTACCACAGGTAAGATGAGCGAGTATCAAAAAGAGTTCGCCAATCTGGTGAATTTCTTTGGAGCGGAATACAGGGTAGCCAAGGATTTTGACCGAGTTCAGGAGATACTATATGAGATTTGAGGAGATACTGAGATGATTCTTATCTGTTGGTTCAAGACGTTTTGGCGGACACTAAATAGCCTGTGGTTCCCTGCTGGCATTTATATCAGTGGGCATGATTTTGCGGAGCAAGAAGATGGTACATTAGAGTGCGAAGTATGTGGAGCAAAGAGCAAGGCAAGTTTAGAATAAGTTTTAAGGAGATAGAAAGGAAGGCAAATGCTAGCATCACAGCATTGCAAAGAGGCCGAGCAGCAGATGAAAAAGGCACTGAAGGAGATAAGGAAGGCTAGACGACACTTTAAGTTTTTGAGGAAGCAACAGAAGGCTGTGCGGAAGAAGCTGGGTATTAAGAAATGACAGAAACTGGACTTTGCGAGTATAATAATTCCAGGGGGATAATATGCCAGAAATAGGTGAGATTAAAAAAGGACAGGATTTAGGTTTTACCAGATACTATAAATTTATATGGCGTGCTTGTGTAGATTGTGGGAAGGAGCGATGGGTTAGATTGAAGAGAGGGCAACCTAAAAATAGATATTGCCTTTCTTGTGCCCACAAGGGAAACTCAGGCGGGAAAGGATCAAGAGGAATGTGGAAGGCTGGTTGTAAACATAAAATAAAAAATAGTAGCGGGTATATTGAAATTAAACTCCAGCCTAATGACTCATTTTATCCGATGGCTAGTAAAGGGGGTTATATTTTAGAGCATCGTTTAGTTGTGGCAAAGAGACTTGGAAGATGTCTATTAAAAAGTGAGCATGTCCATCATATTGACGGGATTAAAGACCATAATAAAGATAATAATCTTCAGTTACTTAGTCAGGCAGACCATAGTATTAAAATTCAATTATGCCAACATTGCTCACTCAGGCAGGATATACGAATGGTGCAATTACAAAATAAAATGTTACTAGAACAAATACGAAACCTAAACTTGAGATTGATGGATGTTGGAATTCTAAAAGGCGTTAAGATATGACAGAGAAAGAACTCTATTTTTATTTAAATGATTACGCTAAGTTATCAACTGTATCGGTTGAATGGAGGACGGGGCAGCCGACACTTTCCGATAAATATGATGGGATAGACGCAAAAGTTTCTATTGACATGGCGATAAGAGAATTAGAGTTAGAGGAGAAGTTTGTTATCGTGGTTAAGCTTATATGTGATTTTCCTGAGTGTGCTTACTGGTTAGGCACGCCCGATATAGAGGGAATAAAGGAACGGGCAATTTCTAAAATGCTACTATTTCTAAATAAAGGAGAGAAAATATGAATTACTGGTTGGGAGTTCTGGGGACATGGGTCATGTGTGACGGGATTGCCTCATTGTGGGCATATACCAGGCCTGGAATCACGCAGTCCTGGTTAAGAGACCATAGTTTGCGATGTTTGCGGATTGGGCTGGGAATTGCTATAATTATTATTGGAGCGATAAGCTAAAATGGCTAATTTGGAGCATATAGACAAAAGAGGAGAACCCCTTGGAACGCACGCATAGGAGGTATAGATGAGAGAGATTAAATTCAGAGCTTGGTACAGAGAAGGGAAATGTTGGCTTGACAGTGTTCGTGTTTTTGGAGATGGTTCATGGTATGGTTCGCTAATTGGAGAAAATGGAATTGAAGTAGGGGGATATGATGAGCGAGAATGTGATCTTATGCAGTTTACGGGGTTACTTGATAAACAAGGCAAGGAAATTTATGAGGGAGATATAGTTATTGGATTTCCCACGGGCAACCAGCCTGCCATTGTGGACTTTGCGCACGGGGCATTCATGACTTACTGGAAAGCAAGGGATGAATGGCGTTGGTTATATCAACCCACCTATGTTTGGGAAGTCATCGGCAACATTTGGGAGAATCCTGGATTATTAGAGAGGCACGCGTGACATGAGGTCACAAATTGAGAGGTCAAGATGGAAACTGAAGAGCCGCGCTGGTTCGGACACATTTTAGATAAATCCTTCAAGCATTTGAGGATTGTCATTATTAGCGACCCGCACTATGGCAATCCTTTATTCTCTGAGAAGCACTTCACACGCACAATAGATTTTGTTAAAAATAATCCTGATGTCTATTGCATATTGAATGGCGATTTGTGCGAGTCTTCCCTCCGCACATCAAAGGGTGACATCTATAAACAAGTTGGCACGCCGCAAGACCAAAGGGACTGGATAATTGAGAAACTCACGCCGTTACATGACCGCATTCTTGGGATGACTTCAGGGAATCATGAAATGCGAATTTATAATGAGGCTGGCATGGACATTTCGAAAGACATTGCGGCAGCATTTCATGTCCCGTATCGTCAGGAAGGTATCTTCCTTAAGATAATGTTTGGGGACGGGAACGACAGCGTTGAAGGCAGACCATATGTCTTTTGGGCATATTGCACGCATGGCTATGGTGGGGCACGGACAAAGAGCGCTAAGGCTGTGAAGGCAGAGAGAGTTGCGGCCTGGGTACACACCGATTTCATCGCGATGGCGCACGACCATGTGGTGAATGTTTCCCCTGATGTTTACTTGATACCTGATAATCGGGGGACTGTTGACACAAAGACGGGATTCCTTACTGGCAAATTAACAGCACACAGAAAGATGTTAATTAAAACGAACGCGTACCTGAAGTGGGGAGGATATAGTGAAATGGGAGGTTTCCCTCCCGTTGATTTGGCTACTCCTGTTGTTATGTTACTCACGCCTGAATCTGAATATTGGAAGTTGATTCCTGAAAGACCGCAGAAAGCTGTCAAGGTGATTGTGTAGTTTGCTTAACTGTAATTCCATCATAGCAATTGCCATATACTTTATAGCCTAACTTCATTAAACTAAACACATATCCATCATATAGCAATTCTGGGGCTATGTCTCCTTCGAATTGTCCCTTGTATTCCCTTCCTATCCATTCTTGAAATGTATAAGGCGCTTTCATTTCCTATTCCTCCTTAGCTAATATTTATTCTGCCTCCATAATCGCCATGTCTACCTGTTACTTGTTGGGTGATGTGTTCTACATCATTGTTCTTCTGCTGCCAAGTCTGACCAGGTTTGGCATCACAATGAATCTTTAGCCAGCATGACGCCGTGCCCGTACCATGACCAACTTTGACATTGGTATAACCTGCTTCTAGTAAGGCTATTTTGACAGCCTTCGTTTCCTGCCTATGGTTGTTATGTAGTCGCCATGTGTGGCAAGCTAACTCGCCGCTGATTGCTTGCCTCTCGATTAAGTCTAGGTTCATTTCCTTTCCCTCCTTTTTTTAGTTTCATTTCCTTGACACACTCTGTTCCAAGCTTCAAAATGTCATCCTGGTTATCTTCGGCATGAAACCAATGCAATTTGCTACGAGCTTTGCGGCAATCATCACATTTATAATCACCTTCAAACAAGCCATCATAAATCCAAGTTCTGATGTACCAATATTGATATTTACTGCCTTTCCGAAACTCCATTTCCTTTTCCCTCCTGTTTTATTTGCCTGCAATATCTTTCTTAGTTCCCGCGATAGTGCCTTCGCCTCTTCCTGTTCCAGGTAAGTCTGGAAGTCTTTTAGCTTCTTATCCAATTCCTTTGCCTTCATATACTAATAATATACCACCCTCTCCAGCTTGTCAATAGGTTTTAGGTAATCCCTGAAAATATTCTGTTATGTCAAGTAGACATTCTTATTAGGGTATAGAGACCTTTCTAGCTATGAAATTCCTTAGTGTAGCTACTAAAAACAAGATTTGACAATGTATGATACAATATATGGAAGGGAAATATAATGCCTGAAATAGGTGAGATAAAAAGAGCTAACGAGATAGGTCATAAAGGCACAAATAATTTTATCTGGCAAGCTTGTGTAGATTGTGGGAAAGAAAGATGGGTCTCATTTCGTAAGGGGAAACCTGTATCTAATAGATGTATTTCGTGTGGTCTGAAAGCGAATAATCTCATAGGTGAAAGAAGTAGTAATTGGAAAGGTGGAAGAGAGGTAGACAGAGGATATATCAATGTTAAGCTTTGTTCTGACGATTTCTTTTTCCCTATGGCTAATTCCAAGGGCTATGTCAGAGAACATCGCTTGGTTTATGCTCAGCATTTGGGAAGATGTCTCCACCCGTGGGAAATTGTGCATCATAAGATTGGGAAGTTAAATGAGAAAGGAGAAAAAGACAATAACTTTAGTAATCTAGAACTCACTACTAGAGGGGAACACGATAGACTCACGCAAATGGAGCTTAAAATTGATAGGCTGCTCGAAAAACAAAAGGATTTGATGGCACAAATCAAATTGCTACAATGGCACATTCTAGAATTACGGGGGAACAAGAATGTTATTGAACAATTGGTTGCTTGAAAGTCTGCAAACTATAAAAAATCTGGCAGATACGGCTGCATTGGCAAAGAATACGGGTAATGAGAGGCTAATCTTTACGCAGTTAGAATTGCTTTACATGGAAGCCGAACAACTGGTTCAGGATTTTTGCGTGGAGGAGAATGGGCACGCTAACTCCTTTGGTTTTGTCGATAAATAATGGATGGTAAAGTATTTCTGGGTATCACAGCCATAATTTGCTTGGCTATTGTGTCCATCGTAGCTATGTTTTCCCTATCGGACGCATCAAAGTTAGTTTATGCCGTGGTTGCTGTCATTTCAGGCATTGCGGGTTTTGAATTGAAGCCCGTACTTACTATGCTAAAGAGGCGTTTTGCAAAAGGAGGTAAATGATAGACACCTTACCTATTTTCAAATGTCCGTATCCTAAATGCCGAGACTTTGACACAGTTCTGTGTGCTTCATGCGTCCATAGCAACCTTCAGAGCTATTATGAGCCACGCTCAACTGTATGGCATTATCCTGACCCTCGGTATTTTTACAATCCCTACTATCCTGGCTTTCATTACACTTCTCCTCCTCAAACAGCAGGGGATTTTTATTATAATCCCAGTCCTACGACATGTGATAGCATGACAAGCGGGAACTCAGCTAACATAATATAGAAGATTAAGTAGGCATGGCAGGTAAAATTGGGTGAAGGGAAACATCCAGGCGGCAGACCTAAGAAACTTACAAGACGAGTAGGACGCCCCAAAAGCATTGCATCCGAGGCACGCAAGAAACTTAAGCCCGAACAAATCGCATTCGCCGAGTGGCTCGCTATTCCTAAAGATGAAAGAGTACCTAAGCTCCAGAAGGAATTTGCTGAGCAGATTGGCGTAGCTGATATAACCGTCAAGCTATGGAAGCACATCCCTGAAATCTGGATGGTGCGTGACGAGGTTATGGACGCCGCGGGGCGTGAATTAGTTCCTGAAGCTTTGGCAGCACTTAAGCGTGTATTGAAGTCTGACAGTTCCCAAGCTATCAAGGCAGCTTCGGACATTCTGAGTCGTTACGCGGAGCCTGTCCGCAAGAGTCCCATTATAGCCACGCTAAAAAATCTCTGGGATGCATATCATCACAATTGACATTGATATTAGATAAAGGAGCCATGTAAGGCACGCTAGTAAGTTGACAAAGTATTTAGCATCCTGTATAATTAAAATATGGATACTTCAGAAACTTATATAAAGATGTGCGTGAAGGCAGAGGAAATACAGAAGGCATGGAAACCTCAAGGTGGCGATTATTATCTTCATAATTATAGAAATACAACGGGATTTAGTCGTGAGGCAGAAAAGCAAATTTGGGGGGATGCTGACGAAAAGTGGCAAACGATAGAGATTTTATGTTACAAGCCAATGGAGGATAAGGATTGGTTTGTTTCAACTGCTGATGGCCAATCACATGTTACATCGGTAGCTGACCTTGTAAGACATAATTGTATCTGGCTTCCCCGCGAAGACCAATTACAGGAGATGGTGGGGAATTACGAGAAATGTTGTGATGTAATCTATGAGTATTTAGACGCTGGGGTAGGTAGTGATATGTCTCCGCTCTGGGAGGTTGGATTAAAATCTTTTAAGCAACTCTGGCTTGCTTTTGTGCAAAAGGAACTTTACAACAAAGTTTGGAATGGCGATGATTGGAAGGCACGCTAATGAAACGAATAAAACCACACACCATACACGCTGGGGAATCCAATATTCGTAGGACAGTTATCTTTGGACTGGTATTGATAGCAGTTCTGCTAGGAGTTATGGCTTGGGGGCTGACCTGGATTGGTAAACCCTGATGAGCACGCTTGCTTTATATTCGTACAGTCTCTTTACGGCAGTTATCATCTTCGCAGTATTATTTATACTAATGAATCGTTTCCCTCCAACTCATAGATTCTAAGGCAGTCTATAATGAGCACGCGTCAGTCTCTTATACCCTCTAATGTTCGTCTTTCGCAGAAAGAGTACATCAGAGTTTTATCCAGTTTCCCCCCGGGGGAATCTTGTCTAATCAATTGATTCCTATTAACCTACCATCAGTCTCCCTTTATAAGAGAAATGCAGGGCGGGGAGAGCGGGGAGGCTTGCCTGCTTGCCGAGTGATAAACCCTGGGGTCTTACTTGTTCTCGGAATTCGACTGAGTATAATAATGCATAATTGTGAATGGTGTGGAAAGGATACTGGTAGATACGGTGGTAACGGACGTTACTATTGTAGCCTTGAATGTAGCCACCAATCTAGATTATGCAAAACGAAACTTAGGCATAGACACTATTTATATCTCTTTGGCGAAGATGGTAAACGGCACGCTGTAAGAGTTAATAAACGCCCCCGTCCTGATGCTTGTGAGTTATGTGGCGATGTAGATACTAAACTAAATTACCATCATTGGAATGAAGATAACCCCTCGTTAGGTATGTGGCTATGTACGCCTTGCCATTTTAATGTAGAAGCCTATGAGCATGGCAAGATAGATAAATATCTGGATTTGAAAATTATGATTGAATCTCAACCAGTTGTTGATAAGGGCGGTGGCGTGGTGGGGTCTTGCTTGCCCGTCGAACGCTAAACCTTATTAGCACATATATTCTAAGGGTATAATACCAATACTACTCATACTCTCATAGCTAACTCCCTTATATAATGCAGGTTATAAATATAGACTTCGCATAACTTAAATAAACTAGCTATGAAACCACACCATGCCCTGTTGGTTCACTCCATAATAGGGGGTATACGGTAGTTTATTCACTGGAAACTGAGGAAAGCTGCAGGAATACCCTTCTTCAAAAATTGGGAAGTTTTTTCGTCCTAAAGTTGTATAATCCTGAGGAAGATGATATAATACATATATGCCACAGTTAAACGAAATAAGAATAGCGAAGGAGCTAGGTTATAAAGGCACTAATAAAGTTATCTGGTCTGCATGTGAGAAATGCGGCAAAGAGCGTTGGGTTTTTCTAGTTAAGGGTATAGCGACAGATAGATTTTGTCATCCCTGTCAACGTTACGGAAAGCGAAGATATATTCCAAAGGAATTTAAGAAATGCGGCTCCTGCCAAAAGATATATCCTTATTCTCTCATTTATTTCAAAAGGCGCAAGTTGATTAAGAGTGGGCTGGGAAATACATGCCGCCGTTGTGCATCCAAGCAAAAACACGAATACAGAAGAAATAATTTAAAGGCAAGGTTATCGGGTAATATATCCCTCCGAATTTCGCAAACTTTACATGGCAAAAATGGGCAACACTGGGAATCCCTGGTTGGTTTTACTATAGAGAAATTGATAAAACATTTAGAAAGTCAATTTAAGAATGGTATGAATTGGGATAACCATGGAGTGAGAGGATGGCATATTGACCACATAATTCCCATAGCCGCTTTCCATTTCACTTCGCCTGATGATATTGACTTCAAGCGGTGTTGGGGATTAAGCAATTTACAGCCATTATGGGCAGAAGATAATGTCGCTAAAAGTTCTAAAATTCTGAAACCATTTCAGCCAAGTCTAATCTCTTCTAAAATCGGGGAGTTTTAAATCAGATGAAGCAAGTCTCACTTTACGATATGCATAAGGCTACCAAAGCTAAAATATTAGAGTGGTTACCATTTGAATTGATATGCGATGGCGAAGTTATAGCTGTTGTAAATTCCCACGATATGCATACAGCTAAACACGATGTGCACAAAGCTACACACCATGTCGCACAAGCTAACGAAGTTGGCAAGGCGGATTTCAAAAAGAGTTTATGCAGGCACGGGTTGATATATTGTTCGATATGCAAATGAACACATTGGTACACATTATCTGCGGTTGCATAACCGTCTTGGCTGGTTATTTTCTCTATCCGTTATTGGGTATTGGGCTTTGGATTAGCTTTCTGGTTATCGAGGTTTGGGACAAAGAAGAATGGGCGAGTTCAAAGTTTGATTTTTGGGAGTTTGTTCTGGGGGTGTTCTGCTGCAGCGCGGCGCTTTTGTTTTTAAGGTTTTAGGAGGGATATGAATGAAACAGTAAAAGTTGATTACAGATTCGGGGACATCTGGGACATTCGGGATTTTATCAACCCACATTTAAACACTGTCTTTCTCAATACGGGTGACAAGCGTGTTGAAGACGTGGCTGCCTTCATACGTGATGAATTCACCTATCCTCTTATAAATGACAATCCCAGCGCTGATGGCCAGCTCAGGCGCTATCACAAGTCGCTCTTCAAATATCATTTCCAGAAGTGCGTTTATTATATGTGGAGCTTCCCGCAGGAAGTTTTAGCGCAGAAACTTGGAATCTGTATAGACACAGCCAACCTGGCTACAAGTTTGCTTGTTCCTAATAATGCGTGGTGTTGTCTGGGTGAGGTAAGAGCCATTGATGGCAATCTTCTCGGACTTCACGCGTGGACGGAATTCCCCTACAAGGGAGAGCCAACCATCATGGAAACCACTATCCATAAGCCCGCCAACACCTTGGTGCCCGTAAAAGACGCCTATGATAAGAATAGTAATTGGGCGATAAAGGGCGGGGTATATTACGTTGAGCAAGCACGGTACAATAATACGACTTTCCATGGAGATTCGGGCATTGTTGCTGTGATGGGTTTGCCAACAAAAAGAGTGTGGCTGTTTGGCCTTGAGGAAACAAAACTTTTCCCAGCCAAAAAGTTATATCGAGAGTGGGAACGAGAGGAACGGTGGAAAACAAAATTGCTGGCGGAGGCGTATAGAATATGATGGGTGCTAGAACCTGGAAAGAACTTAAGGAATGGGAGAAGGGGGAAAAGGGTAAAAATAAAGGCCTCGACAAAGCCTTCCCTCTCAGTAAAAAAGAGATTACAAAATCCTTGGAATCACAGATTGTGACCTTAAACTGATGGATGAAGTGCAGGGTCTGAGCAGGGAGTCCTTTAGGCGAATTATACAGTGGTGGAGGGATGAACCTGTTGTATTTGTGCGTGAGATATTAGGTATAGAGTTATGGAGCAAACAAAAAGAGATAATAGAAGGGATACGGGACAATCCCAGAATAACGGTGAGGTCATGCTCAGGAGCGGGGAAAACGGTAGCAGCAGCGTGCACGATATTATGGTTCTTGTATTGTTTCAGGCCCGCAACGGTGTTAACAACGGGCAAGAGTTTTCGCCAGGTTAAGGAACAATTATGGCGGGACATAGGGGCTTACCATAGCAGGGCGAGAATACCTTTAGGCGGGGACATCAACCAGACAAACCTTAACATTTCAGAGGATTGGTTCGCCTTGGGGTTTTCCACCGATGAGCCTGAGCGGATCACGGGATTCCACAACGAAAATGTATTAGTGGTGGTAGACGAAGCCTGTTTTGACGATAAGACAGAGATATTAACTCAAGAAGGCTGGAAATTCTTTTCGTTACTAAAAGATAACGATAAGGTTTTAACATTGACCAAACGGGGTCAAGGCGAATTTAAGAAACCTGATAAACTCATATCCCTCTCTTATGAAGGGGAAATGCTTCACCTACAGCACAGAGCTTGTGATATTTGTATTACCCCCAATCATAATATGTATTATGGGAGTTCTTGGGGAAAGTGGCAAATTAAAGAGGCAAAAGAGTTAAAGTCTGTTTTTTATTTGAAGCGTAATTTTAAGTGGCGGGGGAGTACAAGAAAGTCCTTTTTGCTACCTTTTATGAGGTTTTATAGGCAGAGATATAATAGGCGTTATGTAGATATAGGGGATTGGGTAGAATGGTTGGGCTGGTATTTATCCGAAGGTTCTCGTAATGAATACAAAGTGGTTATCTCCCAAAAGGACAAAGACAGATTAGAGGAAATAAAGAAATTATCAGAGAGGCTGGATTTTCCATGTAAGATTTATGAAAATGAAGTTCATATTAGCTCACAGCTCTTGGCTAATATAGTGGGGGAATATGGAAATGGGGCTTGTTCAAAATTTGTTCCTCAATACATAAAAGAATTGCCCCCCAAACATATAAATCGGTTCTTATCTAGCTACCTTAAAGGTGATGGTTATATTAAGCAAGGCAGAGAAATTTACTATACATCGTCACCACAAATGGCTGATGATTTACAAGAGCTAATCTTAAAAACTGGAGATTGTTCATCGGTTAGGCTAAGGCACATCAGAGGTCAACGAAAATGGATAATTGACCATTGGGCTGAAAGTAAATCTGATGGTTATGTTATCAGCCGATATAAACAAGTTAGTTTAATCAAAGTTAGGCCTCGGAATATCAAAAAGGAATACTATAAAGGGAAAGTCTATTGTGTAGATGTCCCTCCGTCGCATTTGATATTTACCAGAAGAAACGGGCATTGTGTGTGGACTGGCAATAGTGGATTAAGCGATAATGTTTACGGAGCGATAGAGAATCCTCTATCCGCAGGGAATACTAAATTATTATTGTTGGGCAACCCAACGCAGAGCACGGGGAAGTTCAAAGACAGTTTTGCAAGCCCTTTGTACAAGAGCTTCCACATATCGGCCTTTGACACTCCCAACCTTTTGGGAGAGGAAGGTTATCCATTCCTGGTGAATGCCAAAGCCGTAGAAAACGCCAAAATAGAATGGGGCGTGGACAGCCCGCTTTATGAGGTTTATATCTTAGGCGAGTTTCCTTCTGGGGAGACTGACAGACTGATTCCCTTCGGGCTTGCCGAAGCTGCCATAATAGCGGAGATGAAGGAAGAAGGGACTGTCGCTATGGGGGTTGATACCGCACGCTTCGGCGATGATGAGAATGTTCTGTATGTCAGGAAAGGAAACAAGGTCGTATATCATAAGGTTTGGACTAAAGCCGATACGGGAACAACGATAAATCAGATTGCGTCCAAGATACGAGAATACAAGCCCTCCGTGGTCAACATAGACGAGGGCTACAACCCAGGGGTCATTGACGGACTTGTGGCTCAAAAGTTCAATGTGAACGGAATCAGTTTTGGCGGGCAAGCGAAAGACCCTAAAACCTTTGCCAACATCAGGGCTGAAATGTGGTGGGAGCTGGCCGAAAGGTTCAAGCGTGGGGAGATTCAAATACCGAATGATAAGATTTTATTGAAGCAATTGACGGACATCAAGAAGAAGCCTTTGAACAGGCTCGACCAGATTATTTTAGAGAGCAAGCAGGAAATGAAACAGAGGGGATTAAAAAGTCCCGACAGAGCCGACGCACTGGCGTTATGTTTTTATGAATTGCCACGGAAAAGCCAAAGTCCCTTATGGTGGGTAGAATTGGAGGATTAAAGATGCTGGAGAAATTGATAGATAAAAACCAGGCCTATTTCTGGACTAGTAATTGGCAGGAGAAGGAAAGGAAAGCTGACGAGGACATCAAGGCTAGTCGAGTTAAGGTATTTGATTCAGTCGAAGAACTTATCAAGGAATTAAATAATGGGAATTAGAGAATTTCTACGGATACGAACGCAAAAGAACCTAGCTAATATTCCGCACGCTCAAGGCTGGTATTGGAATATAAGCGGTGCTGGGGATTATGAAATCAGCAATAACTACAGCGGATTTGAGAAGGCTTACCGTGAGGAGGTGTGGGTTCAACGATGTATAAATTTAATAGCCAGTTGCGTGTCTTGCGTCCCTCTTAAATTGTATAGAGGTGAAGAAGAAGTAACTACCCATCCCATTTTGAAATTACTGGCTGATGTCAATCCCCTGACAATGAATTCCAGCGAGTTATGGAAGGCGACTATAATCGGGCTGAAAGTTTACGGGAACGCCTACTGGTATCTTGAAAGACGGGGAAAAGAAGAGCCGCAAGAAATTTACTGGCTCAGGCCGTCATGCGTCAAAATCATGCCTTCAACCGACACTGATAAATACATAGATCATTATGAATACATCCCTGGCACCAAGACGGCTGGTTATAGGTATAATCCGAGAGATATAATCCACTTCAAGTATTTCAACCCCGATGACGACTATTACGGGTTATCCCAATTATCTTCCGTGAGAGAGGCAATCTCTGCCGATTTATATGCGCAGGCGTGGAATAAGTATTTCTTCAAGAACTCCGCACGCCCCGACGGGTTCTTCATTACGAAATCCACTCTTACTGATGAGCAGAGAAAGATGATGAAGAAGTCCATCGAATCACAATTCAAGGGCGTGTCCAAAGCGCATACAGTCGCCGTGCTTGAAGAAGGGATGGACTATAAGCAGATTTCAACCACGCCGAAGGATGCCGAATGGAGCGAACTCAGGACAGCGTGCAGGGAGGCGATATGCTCAGCTCTAGGTGTCCCGCCTGTTATGGTGGTTGCTTTTCAGGCCGCTACTTATTCGACGGCAATTGAGCAAAAGAAGTCACTATGGCATGAGACCATAATACCCGAATTGAAATATCTTGAAGAAGTTCTAAAATGGAATCTAGTGCCTCAGTTCAAGGGCGCTGAGGGGTTAAAGCTACAGTATGATTTATTGAACGTGCCCGCCTTGCAAGAAGAAGCCAGCGATAAATATGAACGACTATTCAGGGCAACGGGAGTTCCCTTCTTGACTCCCAATGAAGCCAGGACGGCGATAGGATTGCCGAAACTAAAAGATGTCAAAGGTGCTGATGAATTATACACTCCTCTTAATATGATCATAGGTCAAAGTTAGTGGCAACAAAGAAGCAACTCGCTATTGTCCAAACTTTAAGGCGCTCATCTAACCAGGGCATCAAGGTCATGAGGCATGCCTTGAGAGGCTTCTTAACCGCCCACAAAGCGGAAATAATGAGACTTGCTCTGGCAGGGCAATGGGATGACATAGACAAGATTTTCAGTGACCTCCCTGTTAAAGTCAAGCCCGCCCTGGCGACAGTTTACGGTGAATCGGCGAATATCATTGCTCGGAGTTTGGGGATAGTTAAGAAAGCCGACGAGGATTGGGCTGATTTATTCGGCCCTGATGTAAGTTTTGATATATGGAATCCACGAGTTGTCGCCTTCCTAGAATCGCACGGCATGGAGCTTTCCAAGACTGTTAGCGAAGGTTTGAGGCATGCCTGTATTGAATCCCTGGCGGAAGGTTATAAGTTGGGCGAAAGCATCCCGCACCTGATGGAAAGGCTGGAGAAAACACTTACAGATTTCAGCCAAGCCAGGCTTGAAATGATTGCACGCAGCGAGACCCTGATGGCGAGCCAGAAAGGAGCTATTGAAAGCTATATTCAGAGCGGCGTGATTCACGAAGTGAAATGGCTGGCTACGGAAGATGAAAGAGCGTGTGATGAATGTTCTCTATTGGACGGTATGACATTCAATGTTAGCGAAGTCCCCGGGTTACCTCATCCTGACTGCAGGTGTACCGTAGTGCCCATAATATAAAATGAATAAATGGAAAGTATCGCATGCACGCGTGGACTCTACGGAACTTGAAGAGTTCCTTAAGAAGGGCTGGGAGCCGTTTGCCGTGAGCAACCAGGGTATCAAAATTTGGTTAAGGAAACAGGTTATATCTAAAGGAAAATGAGGAGATTGCCATGCCAGAAGTTACAGAAGAAAAAATAAGGATACCAGTTTTAGAATGTAAAATCACTGCCACGATAGATATTAGCAAGAAGGACGGAATTCAAGGTCTCTACTGCGGAGAGGAAAAACAGGTTGCTACCTATCTATTTGACAATAAAAAGTGGACGATGGCTGAGGCTAAAGAATGGGTAAAAGAACACATGCCCGCTAAAACAGAAAAAACCTGGGAAGTCCCCATATACAAATCTGAAGAGGAACGGTTTGTATATGGGATTGTATTACAACCCGACATTATAGATGCCCAAGGCGACACGGTCAACAAAGAGGAAATCGCTAAGGCGGCTCATTCCTTCATGGAGAATTGCCAGAAGATTGGAGTCCAGCATAACAAAATAGTTCCCCAGGTGAAGATTTGGGAATCCTATTTGGCGCCGCAGGATATGACAATTGCTGGGCAAACTGTAGTTAAAGGTTCATGGGTACTGGGTGTCCATGTCTTGGATGACGAGGTATGGGGTCAGGTAAAGAAGAACGAATTGACGGGGTTTTCAATAAAAGGTTACGCAAACACGAGAGGTGAATAATGGCAAGAATGTTATCTGACATAGATTTAGACGAAGTGAGCTTGGTAGACATTCCAGCTATCAAGCGTAAATTTCTAATTGTAAAAAGACAGGAGGCAAATATGGATGATAAAGAAACAAAGGATGTGACATTGGAAGATGTCAAGAGCAAGGGAATCTCTAAAGAAGGCGAGCACGCCAAACCCAAGGAAGAGACTGAAAAGGCTGGGGCTAAATTCTCTAAGGAAGACAAAGAGAAAATACGGGCTATAGCCAAGCAGATTCTTTCCTTAATTGAGGAAGAAATAGGGGAGGCTGTTGAGGTTAAAAAGAGCGAACTCGATTTAGACGAGATTCTTTCTTATGTAAAGACCAAAACTAAGGAATTGGTCAAATAGATTTTTAGGAGGTAAATAAATGGATAAGGAACTTAAAGACAAAGTTGACGCTGCTATCACGGAGGGCGTCAAAGAGGCAAGAAACGAAAAGGAGGAAATAGACAAGGCGGTCAAAAGAAGCGTCGCCTTTGCTCCTCCGCAAATCATACACAACAGGGGCGACTCCAAGACTTTCTCCTATTGCCGATTAATCAAGGCAATGGCAAGTGGGGACTGGTCAAATGCTTCATTTGAAAAGGAAGCCGTAGAAAAGGTGGCGGGTACTTTCCCAGAAGCTGGCATTTACGGCCCTACAAGCACGACCACGGCGGGTGGTTATCTGATTCCCCCGGAGTATTCCACGGAACTGATTGACCTACTAACTGCTCAGGCAGTGGTAAGGCAGGCAGGAGCTTCTGTATATCCCATGTCAAGGGACATTCTTTATATCCCTAGTATGACTGCTGGGGCTACAACCACATGGGGGCCAACAACTCAGGGCACTGCACTGACTGGAGATACGACTACCGCTTTCGGTCAAACAACCATAACGGCCAAGAAACTGTATTGCTTCGTTGGTATTTCCAATGAACTTCTGGCGGACAGTTCTCCCGCGGTGGAGGCTATTGTCAGGCGGGATATAGTTAGGGAATTGGCTTTGGCTGAGGATAAAGCTTTCTTGATGGCTCAAACAGGTGCGCCAGTCGGATTACTCTACACTCACGCCAATGGATATGCTAACTATGGTAATGGTACCACGGCGTTACTCCAGACCAATTACATCTATGCTGGTGGCAATGCCACAACGGCTGTGGCTGGTGGTGGAACGATAACCTATGATGATGTCATGGACGCCATGTACAAGGTCGAGGCTCAGAATGCAAAAGTTACTGGCTTTATCATGCACCCTCGAACCAAGAATACCTTACGC
>Ga0180732_1000343_pt1 | contig 42624 bp, 53 predicted proteins | sample KR11_01MetaG_FD_148674 | JGI IMG/M metagenome (GOLD analysis project Ga0180732, IMG submission 148674) | Groundwater microbial communities from the Olkiluoto Island deep subsurface site, Finland - KR11_0.1 MetaG | ecosystem: Environmental > Aquatic > Deep subsurface > Groundwater | place...
AAAATTGGAGTAGCGGATCTGCGGGAAATAGCATGATTTTTGAGACCACAGCAAATGGGAGCCCGTCCCCAGTTACCAGATTGTTTATAGACCAAAGCGGCAACGTCGGCATCGGGACGACGAGTCCAGCACAGGCATTACATGTTCAGGGTCGCATAGCAATGAATACATGGACAGCAGATGGAGATACAGTTGCGTATAGAGATACTGCCACAAATGCTATTGCACTACAAGCGTCTGATTTAAGGTTGAAGAAGAATACCGAAAAACTGAAAGGAGCGTTAAGTATTGTTTCACAGATAGATACCTATAAATATAATATGAAAGACGAGAAAGACGGAACTAAAAAGAGAATTGGTATAATGGCACAAGATGTTTTAGGAATACTCCCAGAGCTTACCTATGAGATTACAAGTGAAAACTCTACAACAACATATTATGGTATCCATTACGACAAACTACCAGTATTGCTTTTGGAAGCAGTTAAAGAATTAAAGGGACAAATTGACTCATTAACCCCAGCAGGAATACAAGATTTAGTAGATAGGATAACAGTATTAGAGGCACAATATACGAAAATGGATGCAAGGATTTCGGCACTGGAAGCCACATCAACACCCCTTCAAGCAGGATTTGTAGGCACAGATATAGCGATAGGTGGAGGGATAATGGCTATAATCGCAGCAATACTAATCTTCCTTAAAAAGAAATTCAATATAGATTTATTACAATACTTAAAATTAAAAGAACAAGTAAAATGAAATGGGAGATATAATAGGAGAATAAATATGGATAACAATCAAACAATAAAAGAAATATACCGAGCCGTAGGAAACTTAGATGGTAAAGTAGATGGCATTAATAACCGTTTAGACAGAATGAATGGAGCTATTGCCAAGAATGTTGGCTATATTGATGTCTTACAGAAAAAACAACATATTTACGAAGGAGTAATGAAAGAAAAAACAGACAACATAACAAGAACAGGAAAGATAGTGGCACTTATCATTGGACTAATAACGATTGCCGGATTGGTCATTTCATTTTTCAAATAAGAAGCACACTAACAATTAAATAACGGAGGTGAGCACAATGCAAAAGAACTCACTAGATGGGTTCGTCGGAAAAGACAGACAGGGTGGCAAGGTCATCCGTCTAAACCGCAAGCGACTGAGCTTCAATGGTAAGGGATACGCAGAAGTCGTATTCCTCGGAGACATCCACTATGGTCATCCAGGGTGCGATGTCGAGAGAGTCCAAAAAATGATTGACTATTGTCTTTCAAAGAACATCTATGTTCTTGGTATGGGCGACTATATCGAAGCTGGGCTTCGTAATTCAGTCGGGGACTCTGTGTATATGCAGAACCTCAACCCCCAAGAGCAGATGGACTTCGTGCTTGACGTGTTCAAGCCACTCGCAGACGCAGGTTTGCTGATTGGTCTACATATCGGAAACCACGAGGGTCGTATTCTCAAGGAGACTTCGGTCAATCTTGCGAGCCTAATTGCTCGCATGTTGGGAGTTCCGTATCTCGGATATGCCTGTTGGAACATTATCTATGTAGGCAATCAGAGCTATACAATATACTCTCTACATGGGTCATCTGGCTCACGGTATGTCTATACCAAGCTAAAGGCTTTGGTAGACATCTCTCACAACTTTGATGCAGACATCCTTGCAATGGGACATGTTCACGAACTAGCCGATGAGGCAATTCTCGTCCAACAGGTGGACAAGCAACGCAAGATGGTTATAGAAAGGAAGAAGTATCTTCTTATTACGGGTTCGTATTTGAAATACGATGACAGTTATGCCCAGGAGAAGGGCTACCCAATGGGTAAGCTCGGCTCTCCCAAGGTGAAACTGTTCGCCAATAAATACGACATCCACATCTCAACTTGAGGTTGCCATGGGCAAATCTAAGCGTCGGCTTAAGAAACGAAGGAGGTAATTGTGGGCAAGAAGGCAAGAGTAGAGTCCTTGATTAAGAAATGGAAGCGTCCTCTTCGCCTTCAGGACTGGTTCGTCTTAGCCAGAATTGTCAAGGAAGAAGACGACCACGAGATTATAGGCAGAGCTGGACAAGTAGATATTCGTCCATCTGTCTTTGAGGCGATTATTGAAATCAACGCAACCACAGAAGAGAATTACATTGAAGCGACCGTCTATCACGAATTGGCACACATCAAAACCAGAGAAATCTTTTGGCAATTACGCCAAGTATTTCTTGCAATGGATTGTGGAGAAGCCCTGGTAGAAATTCTCAACGCTTGCGAAGAGTCACAAGTTCGCCATACAGAGTTCCTGATTGGCAGGATGCTCTGTGCCCCAAGAATACTGGAGGAGAAATGAAATGCACATTGTGCGGCGAAGTCCTTGAAAGGATTTACCACAGGTTTCCAGAGATGAAGGGAAACTACTGCAGAAAATGTTCTGCAATCATCTACGGGATTTGTGGCTTCACTCACTATGCCAACGACCAAGAAGAGGAAATGAACTGCATGAAATGTGGTTCATTGATGGCAAAGAAAGACGCAAACACCTTTGACAACATTGTCGGCATATTCTGTAGAGATTGTGCCTCAACTGTCTTCCAAGCATATTGGAATGAATATTTCAAGGAGGGAAAATGAAGCTCTTTAGAAGCACTTGTTGCAAAAGCCCTGTGGCTACTCGCAGAACAGTAGATATGAAGACACTGTATTACATCTGTGTTGAATGCGGAGAGCCCTGCCAGGCGGAATGGATGGAGGCAGAAGTCGGGGAATCCAATGTTGGCTCAAGCACTTGCTGTAACGCTGGTGTCCATGTCGTCTACCATAAGTATGGTGGCAAACGATGGCACTGTGATAAGTGCGGTAACCCATGCGAGGTGGTCATCTAACGAGACAATCGTAATGGCACTGTATCACCTATGAATAAAGAACTGTGGGGGCGCCTGGGATTGCTGTTATCTTCGGATAACACCCTTTCGCCCCCCCTACTATTAAATCAAAACTATGGAAGAAATAATAGAAGCGGGTAAAATATTGGCACAGATTATAAGAAGATTAGAAAAGATGGTAAGACCTGGAATTACCACAAAAGAACTGGATAAATATGCCAGAGATTTTCTTATTATTAATCAGGTAAAATCAGCATTTTTAGGATACAAGAAGTTCCCTGCCGTGCTTTGCACATCTGTAAACGATAAGGGCATTCACGGAGTTCCGTCTAATTATGTTCTTAAAAATGGAGATATTATTGATTTGGATTTGGGCATAAAACACAAAGGGTATTTCGCTGATATGTCAAAGACAATTCCTGTTGGGCAAGTTAACCAAAAAGCAAAGCACTTGATCAAGACAACCAAGAATGCCCTGATTGAAGGAATAGCACAGGCCAAGCCAGGCAACGCAATAGAAGATATAGGAAACGCTATTGAAAACTATGTTCTTAAAAAAGGACTTAAGATTTCAAGAGATTTCTGTGGACACGGCATAGGTAAAAAACTACATCAATTACCAAATGTCCGGAACTACGGCACTAAAGGAAAGGGTTTGAAGTTGAAAGAGGGAATGGTAATATGTATAGAGCCACTAGTTATTGGCGATGGACTAAAAGCACACTTTGAACACATGGTTCTTATAACAAAAACTGGTAATAAAATACTAACAATATGACAACAGAATTAGGAGCAATAGACAAAAAGAGGTTAGCTAAAATGATTGATTTGTTATTGGCATTGATAGCGGCGATAAAGAAGCTAAAACCAAAATTAATTGTTTTACACCACACGGCAACCTCCAGGTCGTTCACATCGTTCGTAGCGATAGATAGAGGACATAAGAACAGAGGTTATCCAAAAAGCAATCTTGGCTATTATTGTGCTTACAATTATCTTGTGATAGGAGATGGAACTGTGCATCAGGCCAGAACAGATTTAGAACAAGGACAAGGGGCTTCTACTTGCCGGGAACGACATCTGGATATTTGCCTTACGGGAAATTTCCAAACAGATTATTTGTCAGAAGAACAAAATAAAGCTTTGACTAATTTATTAGATGATCTGAAAATGAAATATGGTATCAATGATATAAAACTTCACAAGGATTTTTACAACACTTTATGCCCTGGAACTAACCTTATATCGTGGTTAAAGAACTATCAGAATGCCACCAGAGGGCACGGGGCTTGAAATAAGCGATTTATATGTGCGAAAGGTCGTTTAGCAACATTAAACATAAAAACTTATGGAAAAATCATTTTGGCAATCAAAGACAATCATCGTGGGCTTAATAGAAATAGTAGTAGGTATTTTAATGTGGGTTCAGGGGATAGTTGTGGCAGGCGCGCCGTTAACCTTGTCCGGACTCTTAAAAGTTATATTGAGATTGATCACCGAGTCAAAGGTAATCATGGGAAAGAAAAAGACCGTTTAATAATTTAATATAATAAATATGGTAGATGAATTAGATGAGATAGACGAAGTTACCCCAGAAGAAGTCGCCCCTGAAATTAAGGAAGAGGTTGAGTCAGAAACTCCAGCGGAGGCAGAAGAAACTCCAAGCGAAACTCCAGAGCCAACCGAAGAAATAACCGAAGAGGTTGACGAGGACGAAGGCATTGACGATGATGGGGAATAGGTGTAGGATATAAATGTATACTTCAAATTTTTCTTTCGCCATTAACCCCTTCGGGGGTTTTTGGTTGCTGTGGAAAAAACACTTGACAAGATTTGTGAATGGGTGTAGTGTTATCTAATGAACGCAAAACAACACAACTTAATAGTTGTAAGCAGTGCACTGCTTTTTAGCAGACAATTTAGAAGTTTTGCTTTCATTCCGTTAGGCCCATCTCTTTGAGGTGGGTTTTTCGGTGTTTAACAATCCGACTGGAGATTTGAATTGGGGGAATTGTCGGTCCACAGAAAAGTCCCCAAGCTTCATTGATGGCCAAGCAGCATCTTGGATTTGCCGATGGGAATGAAGTATCAATGGAAAGGGTCACTCACGCTACCAAGTCCTTTCCCCCCAGGTTGAAAAACCATCTGGGCTGATAGGGAAGCTGAGAAGCGCCGATATAAAAACGGATAAACGCTTCAAAATATTACAGTTCTCTCGGAGATACTTAGATTCTGTTTGCCTCCGGGAATGATTCTTAAAAAAATTATGATTAAAAACAAAATAATACAAGGCGACTCATTAGAGGTTCTTAAAACCTTGCCAGACGAAAGTATTGATTGTTGTATAACCAGCCCTCCCTACTGGGGCCTCCGCGATTATGGAACTGCGAAATGGGAAGGTGGCGATCCGAATTGTGAGCATAAGGTTGGTAGGGCGACAAGGGGTGGATTATCTGACTTTCAGAAAAATAATAAAGGAAGTTTTGGAGACGAGGCGGTTAGGCAAGGGGAACATTGTCCTAAGTGTGGCGCGAAGAGAATAGATAATCAACTTGGCCTTGAAAAAACTCCTGAAGAATATGTATCTAAAATGGTTGAGATATTTAAGGAAATTAAAAGAGTATTAAAAAAAGAAGGAACTGCGTGGCTTAATTTAGGGGATAGTTATGTAGGTGGGGGTAGGGGTGGAAAAGGACAGTGTGGTAAGGGTTCAATGGAAGAGGGTAGGTATGAAAATGGTCAACGAATAGGATTGCCTACTGGTGATATCCCAGGATTAAAAAGTAAGGATTTAGTTGGTATTCCCTGGCGAGTAGCATTTGCCCTCCAAGCCGATGGCTGGTATCTTCGTCAAGACATTATTTGGGCGAAACCAAATCCTATGCCCGAAAGCGTAACTGACAGATGCACAAAGAGTCATGAGTATGTTTTCTTATTAGCGAAAAGCCCGAGATACTACTTTGACTCGGCGGCTATTGCAGAACCCGTAACAGATGTGATAAAATATAAGAATGGACTACGGCAAATACAAAGAGAGTCGCTTACGGGCGACAACGAAATATAACGCCAGCAAGAATGGACAGAAGAAGAGGGCAGAATACCGCAAATCAATGGCGGGGAAATTGACGCAACAGAAATGGCGACAAAGCGAAAAAGGGAAGGAGTATCTGCGAAAGTATATGGAAAAGTATCGGAAATCGGACAGGCGGAAGATAGCAGTGAGCAAGCACACAAAAACATTAAAGTTCAAGGCGACATTAAAAAGATTTCAGAACTCACCGAAGGGCCGAGAATGTTTAGCGAGGGGAGTCCACAAAAGACGGGTGAGAATGAAGCTAACTATTTGCGATTTAACGGCCGACCAATGGGCCGAGATACAAAAGAAACAGAACTATCTTTGCAAGATTTGCGGGGAAAAGAAGCCATTGACGAGAGACCATATAATCCCGCTAACGAAAGGCGGACAACACACGGCAATCAACATTCAAGCAGTTTGTCGGAGTTGCAACGCTCGGAAAGGAAATCGCACAAGTCAGTAATTACCCCCGGACAAACTCCACACGGGAAAGCACTTAAAAGAATGGCAGGAGAAAAAGACCCAGAGTATCTTACTCGCAATAAACGCTCCGTCTGGACAATAACCACCAAATCATTTAAGGAAGCTCATTTCGCTACATTCCCAGAAGATTTAATTGTGCCGATGGTAAAAGCAGGGTGTCCGAAAGATGGCATAGTTTTAGATCCGTTTATGGGAAGTGGGACAACAGCATTAGTCGCCAAGAAATTAGCAAGGAATTATTTGGGCATAGAACTAAATCCCGAATACATAAAAATAGCAAACGAACGATTGCGACAGGACATATTATTATAAAAACCACCCTGTTAATAACTATTGGTAAGTCCCTTGACAAATAAATAAATAGGGTATATCATTAAAGAATGGAAAATGAATTAGAAAAAAAAGAGAATATTGAAGGATACGGAAATACTTTAGGAGAACTTGGAAGTTATTATAATCTTAGAAAATGTGTTGATTGCGGCGTTAAATATTACGGTGGGACAAACTCTAAAAGATGTAAAGATTGTGGGATTAAAAATAATGAAAGGCGCATAATGAGTCGTAAGTATTATAAGAAGATAGAATATCTTAAAAAATTACCTGATAACTGTATTTTTTGTGGAAGTAAAAAGAGTTTGGAAATTCATCACATAGATGCTAATCCGAAGAATAATGATATAAAGAATTTATTAAGAATATGTTGTAAGTGTCATAGAGTTCTTCACAGTAAAATTTATAATAAGATTTTTAGTCCAGAAATAAGAAAGGCAATAAAATTATGGCAAAAGGAACCAAAACAAAAGAAACGAGAAATCAAAATTTAACTGAATTGAAATCAAAAATGACTTTCAAGAATTTGGCTAAGATGTTTAACATATCTGAAACAAGAGCCAAACAGATTTATTATAGGCAAATCAAAAAGGGATAATAGCCCCTTTTAATATTAAAAAGTTATTCACAGGTAAGGGTCTTGACAAATAATTTGGAAGGTATAAAATTAAGAAAAAGGTCGTAGATAAAATTAAACTAAAAAAATCATGAACAAAATAACTACATCGGAAGACCTATATCGTTTCTTAACTAATCTTGAAAATCCAACTTATTTAAGAAATGAAGTTAGGGACTATTGTAAAAAGGGCGAATTTGATATGGCTTTCTCTGTTATTAGAGATTGTGAGAAGAAGTCAACTTGTTGCGGTGCGCCATTGGTGGGAGGAATCCAATGTGAGAACTGTGGGTCAGGAGAAAGAGAAGAGATAGCTGATGACCACATAGCTCTTGAAGTTATGGAAATGGAAACAGAAGAAGCAAAAGAGAACGAGAGAATTTACGGGGAATTATAAGTAACATAAAAAATTATGAAATACAAAATTACTATTGAGAAAATAACAGAGGAAGAAGTTCCTGAAACAGAATATAAGAGAAACGAGAGATTTGGGCGAGAGGAAGACAGAGATGAATATAAATATGGATATATTGAAACTGGAAAAATGGAGATTAAAAGAAACGAACAGGAGATTTATGTTCAAGAGATAGATGATTTAGATATAGGAGAATTAGCTATCTACATTAATAGGGCAAAATAGGTTTGGTAAATTAAAAATTAAGTTATAAAAAATCATGAAAAAGGAAATTAGAGTAGTCAAAAATGGTATTGTCCAAATAAGTTTGCCTGACGAGAGGTGGTATACATTTGATTCGGTAGATCCGCGGACAGGTAATCCGGTTTATGAGTATTGGCCATCTGTTACTTGGATCGCTTCTTACTATCCTAAAGACATTAATTTTATGAAATGGTTGGCTTCCAAGGGATGGGATGAGGCAGAGTCATTAAAGGTATTGGCCGGGGACAGAGGTTCTAAGGTTCATTATGCTGTTGAGACCCTACTAAAAGGAAAGGAGGTTACAATGGCTGACAAGTTTATCAACCCAACTACTGGTGAGCCAGAGGAATTGTCAGTTGATGAGTATTCTTGCTTAATTGATTTTTCTAACTGGTTCAAGTCGCAGGAGAATATAGAGATTGCTGGGATTGAGATTACTCATTTCAATCACGAGCATAGGTATGCTGGGACAATAGATATTCTTTGTAGGATTGATGGCCAACTATATGTATTGGATCTAAAGACGAGCAAGAGTATTTATCAGGGTCACAAACTTCAGATTTCTGCCTATAGTCATCTTGATGTTCCGTTAAAAGATTATGGTATTTCAGATAAGGAATGGAAAGAAAGGAAGATGGCTATCCTACAGGTAGGTTATAAAAGAAACAAGGATAGGTTCAAGTTCACAGAGATAGATGATTGCTTTCCTTTGTTCTTGGCAACCAAGCAGGTCTGGGCCAATGAGTGCGAGAAGATTCAGCCGCCTCAGTTAGATCTTCCATTAAAAGTGAAGTTGGATTTAGAAGAAGCTATTAAGTCAAAGGTCGCAGAGAAACCAACAAAAAAGAAATGAAATTTCAAAAGAAAATATCAATCAAAGGCGACTTCGCCAAAAAGGGCGATGAGATTAAAGACGAGGATATAATTCAGTTATTAGATGAGGGCAGAACTGTGCAGGGGAATTATGGCCCACAACACATTTTTAAGATTAAAACTGCTATGCAAGACGAGAAGGACTTCTCATTGAACCAAACCTCAATCAATAATATGATTGATGCTTTTGGCGAGGATAGCAAGAAATGGATAGGAGAGAATATCAAGGTCTGGGCCATATTGTCTAATGTGCAAGGCAAGATGATCAAGGTCTATTATCTTTCACATCCTGACGCAGAAATTGATGAGCAGGGTAACTTTGTTTTGTCTGGGCATGATAACGACATCCCCACCATAGATGAAGAGACAGGAGAAGAAGTAAGTGGCACAGAAGATATGCCGGGGGAAGATGATATTCCGCAATAGACCAGTATTTCAGTGGATGGTTAAAAGTAAAACCCGGCCCAAGAAGTTTCATATCATATCTTATTATGAGAATGACATCAAGGGCCGGACTTTTGACCATTGGCATTGTTCGTGTGAGGGGTTTTTCACGGCAAGGAAGCACAATCACTTTTGTAGCCACATTAGGCGTGCTACTCACAAATTTAACGGATTAACTTATGAACGAGAAAACTATCAACTTAAATCAAATAAAGCTGGACAAGAACCACAGGTTTCCAATAGAAAAGAAGATTGAAATTGGAGAGGATGTTCTTATTACAATGAAAGCGTGTTGTTTCGGAGAAGATGTCCGAGACAATCAGGACGGGACTGTGAATGTCACTTATGTCTTGAAGCCCATTGAGGTTATCATAGACAAGAAAGTCATTCATCTAAAGTCCTAATTTAAGTGGCGACCCTGTGCGATAATGCTCCCTTACATCTCTTGGCCTTATGGGCTTAGAGGTTTAGATAGGGGGAGCATAACCACCGGCAGGGTGGCTCAATGGGGCAGAGGCGAATTTGGTATTACGCGCTCTGGCGAAGTTTTCACGATTTCTTTGACCAGGGTGAGGAGTTTTTTCCGACTCTCCTCATTAGCAGGTTCGATTCCTGTCTGCCCCACTATGTTAGATAACATTTTCAGAGTAATTCTATACATCTTAATAGGAATTATGATCTGCGGGATTGTTATTGTTTTACTACCTTGGTTTTTAATAGTTTGTTTTTTAGAAAGATGAAGTGCTTAATAATTAAATAAAAGTAATATGAAGGAAATAACTATATTAAATGAACCACCTGTAATTCTTACGAAAGATGTGAATTTTATGAACAAGATAAAAAAGCGAGGCATAAACAAAAGCGGGGATATTATTTTATTGCCAGAAGATGCTATTTTAGTTCAGATGCCTATTTATAAAATTATAGATAGCAAATCTCTTAAAAAGATTTCTAAAACAACCTGTTCATAATGAAGCACCCAATTCATCAAATCGTAGATAAATTCTTTGAGCTTAAGGGCTGGGATTACAAATCCAAGGAGTTTTACAAGGATCATCCGTATGATAGATATGTTGGCGTGGCTAAACGATTGCTTAGAAAGTGCCGAGGTGATGTAGAACTCGCCAAAAGCAAACTCTGGGACATGAAGCGCTGGGCCAAAGAAAACAATTGCGACTGGGCTATTGAAACTATTATAAAGCGGTGGGATGAGGACTCTGGCAAAGTAGAACAAGAAATAAAAACATTAGAAATAGCAGACACAAAAAGGTCGCACTTATCAGAAGAAGAAAAGAGAGTAAATATCCAAAAATTAAATGAGATGAAGGCAGGTGCTTTTAGTGAAATATGAATAAAAAAACTCCTGCCTCGCTTTTTGAGAACAGGAGTGCAAAAATAATTTTGTTGCTCTACTAAAGTAGACAGAAAAATGGTAAAATGGTTACACTATTAAACAAGCATTAAGGGATTATATAAGATGAAACAAGATGGCGAACCGCCACTTATAACAATAATAGTTTATCTGATTATAATAGCTCTAATTATTGTGTCTTGGGTTTTTATAAGACCATCTGTGTTAACCAGAAGTGGCAAGGTTAACATAGAAACCAGAGAGGAAAGTGTTGTTGGTCAGGTAGTGGCACACGATAACCCGCGGACAGAGATTTTGGCCAGTATTAAGACGGAAGTGTTAAAAGATAATTCATATCCCAGAGATATGAGAGATACGATAAAAAAATTGATTAAATGTGAAAGCAGTGGGAATATTTATGCTCATAACGAAGATGACCCCAATGGTGGAAGTTTCGGAATACTACAATATCAAATTCCTACATTTCAGCATTTCTGTGTAAAGAAATATGGTTTGAATAATGATATTTGGAATCCTGATATTCAGATAGAGTGTTGTGCCAAAATGTTAAGCGAAGGATTGATAAATCATTGGACTTGCGGAAGAACACTTGACAAATAAATATATAGGTTTATACTAAAAGAACAGCGGTGAGTTTTCTATTTATGCCCTCGCATAGCTCACCGCTTAGCGAGGGCTTTGTATAAATCTATGCCAAAAGGATATGCTAAAAGTGGAATAAATAAGGGACAATTTAAGAAAGGACATATTCCTTGGATTAAGGGCAAAAGTGGGGTTATGGTTGCGTGGAATAAGGGAATTCCTTGCTCTGAAGAAACGAAAAGAAAGATAAGCGAATCTCATAAGACGGGTAAATTTATGAATTGTGAGGTTTGCGGTAAAGAGTTTTGGGTAATAAAATCTGCTTGGGATGTTCGTAAGTATTGTAGTAGAAAATGTTATTGGGTGGTCGGGATAGAGAGAATACGCAAACAAGGATTAAATAATAGAAAATATAATACTAAGGAAGAACTACATCAGGCAAATTTAGCGAGTGGTAGAAAGTGTTATAGAAAACATATTGAACAAAGAAGGTTTTATTATCGTGAGCTTAACTGTAAAAGGAGGAATGTCGGAGGAAAGCATAGCTATGGGGACTGGAGAGAAATGAAAGAAAAGTATAATTATACTTGTCAAATATGTGGTAAAAAAGAGCCAGAAATTACTCTTACTGAAGACCATATTATTCCAATTTCAAGATGGAATGAATGGATTAAGGAACATTCTGAAATTACCTATCAATGTAATGATATTGAGAATATACAACCCTTGTGTGGAAAGTGTAATGGTTGGAAGTGGGGCAAGATTTTATAAACAACTTATGGAATGGATGTTTGAAAATGATTTGAAAGAGCATTGGGTATGTTGGCGGAAACTTTACAATTAAAGTAAATGTTTATAATTAACAATAAAAATATGAATATAAAAGAGTATAAATTAGAAAATTGGGCAGAATTATTAGATAAAGATTGGGATTATTTAAGACAAGATAATGGTTCTGGTAATGTTGAAAGAATTATTGACCACCTTTTCGCCTCCCAAAAGCAAGAGATAATAGAAATGATAGAGAAAAATGCGGTTGAAGTAGATTATGGCGGATTTGTCCAAGCGGTTTTGTTAGATACTATCCTTAACCAACTAAAATGAATAAAGGTCGGAGAGAATTATTAACCCCAAAAATATGAAGGAAGAATGGGAAAAACAATTTGATAAAGTATTTAATAAAGCAAGAGGGGAACATAATATCGTTGGAGATTTAATGATTAAAGATTTTGTTCGCAAAGCCCTCACCTCCCAAAAACAAGAGATATTAGATGAGATAGAATTAGAAATAAAAGAAAGATATTATGACGATAAAAATGCTGGTAGTTCAGATATTACCATAGGAGAGATGTTTGAAAGAGGGTGTAATTCTGGATATATCCAATGTGTGAATATAATTAAACAAAAAAGATGAAGGAAGATAAATTAGTATTGAAATTAGTTTTAGGTAACATAATTTTTTGGACTAAGAGAAAATGGAATAAAATAACTACTCGCAGAGGAGAAAGAAGTTTAGATGATTTTTATAATTTTGCAAGGAGAAGTAAAAACCTATGATTACTAACCCCAAAAAGATGAAGGAAGAATATCCAAAAGATAAATTATTTGAACAATTAGCAGACATAGAACATAAGCGTTGGGCTGATTGGCAAAGTTGGTGTCATAAAGTTTTAAGAGAAAATTGTCCATCACCAGAATTAGAAAAAGTGCTTGAAAGATGGGACAAGCAAATAGCAACTGATTATAAGGATTTAATTGAACAGGAAAAGAACAGCGACAGAGAACAGGTTATGAGATATTGGAAATTATTAACCCCAAAAATATGAAGGAAGATACAAAAGAATATGTTTTTTGCGGAGAGCAAACAAGAAAGGCGATTAGTTGTGATTGTGGTATATTCTATTTTAAGGATGATGTTATTAAATTACTCGCCTCCCAAAAACAAGAGATATTAGAAACGATACAAAAAGATTTAGTAAAGGGAAAGTTTTATCAGATTTGTAGTAATGAAACAACTTTTATGGATTATCTAAAACAATTAACACTAAAAATATGAAGGAAGGGAAAACAAAGAAGAAATACATTCCTACACAGAAGAAGATAGCAAGAGTCGCCAAAGAGTGTTTGGAATTGTGGAAACTGGCTTGTTATAAAATGTGGGGAGATGAGTGTATTTTTTCTGGCACTACCAACGAAACTACTTATCATCATTATATTCTTAAAAGCAAAAATGTTAGATTAAGATTTGACCCAATGAATGGTGTTCCGATGAGAAACAGCAATGAGCATTACTTAATACATCACGGCAACAATCCCGAAACCATAACAGATTTATACAATGAGATAAGAAGAAAACGAGGCAAGAAATGGTGTGATTATATCGCAAAAGAAAAAGCCAAAGACAACTACAGCTTTCTAACATTAAGAAACATAACAGAGCAACGAGATAAATTAAAAAAGTATTTAGATAATTAACTTGACAAGGTTTTCAATAGGGTGTATTATTAAAAGTAATTAAGATATTTATATGACATCTCTGCTTATTATTAATTTTAATCGTCTCTAACCTTTTTGGATTAGGGATTTTTTTATGGAAATTCAAGCAAAAGATTTCAATACTAGGGCCGACTTAGAGGCATATATAACGGCAGAGTTTGGCAATAGCATTTCAAAGAATAGAGATGCTGGACACATAGTAAAGGGCAAACGGGAAGAACTTAAAAAGCTGTCTTTGTCTGACTTGACCACAATTTTTGGAGTAAGGTGTAAAATAACAGATGATAGCAGCGAGAGTTATAAAAAAATAATTAAAAAATAAAATAATGAACGAACATCGCTTGATCAAAACAGATAAAGAGTGTCGCATGGCACTCAAAAGAGGAGTAGACGCAGTCGCAGATGTAGTTAAGAAGACGCTTGGGCCTTACGGAAGAAATGTAATAATAGAACGCAAAAAGAAAGTCCCACGCATAACAAATGACGGAGTATCAGTGGCCAGTGAAATAGTATTAAAAGACGAAACCGAAGATGTAGGAGCTCAGGCAGTAATAGACGCTGCCATAAAAACAAACGAACAGGTAGGAGATGGCACAACAACATCAATAGTTTTAGCACAAGCTGTGTTTGAAGAAGTAATAAACCGCCTGGACGAAAAGAATTCTATATTAAGTTCATCTTGTAATTTACTGGACTTAAAAAGAAAGATAGATAAGTCCTGCAAGGAAGTAGTAAAGAAGTTAATAAAATCCAGCAAACAAATAAAGACCAAAGAGGACCTAGATAATGTAGCTATAACTTCTATTGAAGACGAAGAAATGGGCAAGATAGTATCTAATATGGTATGGACAATCGGCAAGGACGGGTTCGTAAATGTAGAAGATAGCTTTTTACAAGAAACTGAAACAGATATAATCAAAGGAATGAAGTTCTTTGGAAAATACGCCGCTCCGTTTATGATTACTAATAGCAAGAAACAGGCAGTATTCAGGGCAGTTTCTGTATTAGTAACCAACGAGCCGTTAGAAGATCCAAACAATCTTAAAGGCATAGCAGAACAGGTGGCCCAAAGAGGTAGGCCAGAGTTAGTTGTTTTCGCCCCACTGTTCAGTGTTGAAACATTGAGTTCAATATTCAACACACACAAACAGGCAAACTTTAGGATACTGGCGATTAAGGTAGCTTCTGCAACCCCGGAACAGCTAGAAGACCTTGCTTGTTATGTCGGCGCTAACTTTATAGACAAGGACAAAGAGATGTCAGTAGAGTCAGCATCATTTAATGACTTGGGATATGCCCAAAGAATAATAGCAACAGATGACGAAACAATAGTAATAGGTGGCAAGGGTGAACAAAAAGACATCAATGCTAGAATTAAAGAAATAAAATCACACCTTGTGCTTGAAACACTCCCAGAGTTCAAGAAAAACATTGAAAGGAGAATAGCTTCTTTGTCCGGAGGAGTAGGAGTAATCAAGGTTGGTGCTAAAAGCGAAGTAGAACGAGGTTATATCCGCCTAAAGGTTGAAGATGGGGTATGTGCTACTAAAGCCGCTTTACAAGAAGGCGTAGTAAAAGGAGGCGGATTAGCACTTAAGGAAATAGCAGACAAACTTCCGAAGGGTGATATTCTAAAGAACGCCTTATCTAAACCTTATGAGCAAATACAAGAAAACGCAGGTGGAAAGTTAGAGATAGGAAATGTATTAGACCCTGTAAAGGTCGTGAGAATAGCTTTAGAGAATGCTTGTTCTCTGGCATCTACATTAGCGACAACGGAGTCAAGTATAGTTTGGAAACGCCCAGAGTTAGCAGAAGATGTTCACGAAGCAGTAAAGCGTTGGAAGGCCTTAGGCCCCGATGAAATGAGATGAGAATTAAAAAGATAATAAGTTATTTCTGGGGACTCTTTAGAAAGCAAACACTTGAAGAGTCGGAGGGCAAGCCGTTCAATAATTATGTTTCGGAAGTTAGCTTTAGCAAACATCAAATTGATATTTTCATGAAAGAGTGGTTTATGAAAAAAGACATAGAACAAGGAAAATGTCCAGTATGTTTTACTGATTTAATAGAAGAATCTCGTTGCGATGAAGATGGTGATTGTTGGGAAGTAATGATTTGTCCTCATTTAATGATTCATGATAGAGAGAATGCTTTATTATTTGTTAATAAGTTTATACAAAAAAATGGGATTGATTATTCTGACAAGAAAATAAGAGAAAAGATATTTGACTTAGCTATCGGTGAAAACTGGGATTCATTAGCAAAATTAGGAACTTTATGACCGGCAAAACAAAAGCACAAGAGGACTTAGAGATAAGGAAAACAACAATGACCAATTGTGTTGATGATATAATCGGCAAAATGAAAACGCTTGGCTTAAGTGTTCGTGAATCCCTGATAGTATTAAAAGCCACAGAAGAAACAATAGACAAAGAGGTTCAGGCAGATGTAAATAATAAACCATTAAGTACTTACGCGCTAAACCCATGGCATCCCTCAAAAGGACAATAATAAATACATCTCTTGTATCTCCAGATTATGGTTATGACGAAAAAACTGATAGTTATTATTGGCTTTATAAGATTAGCAATGGCTCTGTAAAAAAGGGAATTACAATACCTTGTTCTGTTATTAAGAAAACAGCAAAGATGGGAGAGGTAAAAAGGTATTTAGATATGTTAATTATGTTATCATCAGAAATATGGGAACATCCCTCAAAAGAAAAATAACAGACAAGCAAAAGTATTATATGAGCTTAGTGTTAGATCCTATTCTATCCCCGGCAAGGAGAAAAGGAATAACTACTTTAATGAGGAGAAGGAATATAAGTTTTGAGGCAGCCCAGAAGCTCCAAGCAAACAAGATAATAGAAAATATATGACATTGACAAGACACCAAAAAGGACTTTTAATAATAGTATGCTTCTTTATAGGAGTAGCAATAGCGATAGGAACATTTTTCGTAGTAAAGAGTTATACTAAGAAAATACAAGAGGAATATGCTCAAAGAGGTATTATGTCTGTAATTTATGGCGTAGAGGACTCTATTGAAAAGAATGGCTTTGTAATAATAACATTTCCAGACAGAAGCACTGGTCAATCAAAAGAATTAAAACTTATAAGAGAATGAAAAATAAGAAATGTAAAACTTGCGAATACTGGTATAGTGGAATGTGTTTGCGTTATCCGCAACAAGTAAAGAAGGATGAAGACAAAAAGTGTGGGGAACATAAAGAAAAGAAATAATTAATAATATTATTTATGGAAAATGAAAAAGAATTAGAAGAATTGCCTGAATTATATATTAAGTTATGTTTTATGTGTGATATGAGATGTCCTGTTGAAAATATGAAAGCATTTAAGTATATGGAGTTTATAGATGATGACGGCAAAAAGGTTTATGAGAAAGTTTATGTTTGTAATAATTGTTTGAAAAAGAATAAGAAATAATGAAGATACCAGCACAGATTAAAATAGGAGGTCACATTTATCAAGTTGTTTATCCTTATGTTTTTAAGGAGAGGTTTGATAGAGCTGGTTCTACTGATGGCGATGCTTGTAGGATTCTTATATCTAATAAGTGTGATGGATTAGAAATGCCGCAGTCAAGGATAGAAGAAATATTTATACACGAAGTGTTACACGCAGTAGATAGCATCTATAACGGAGGCAAACTTGAAGAGGAAGATGTCAAGCGATTAGCAGAAGGATTGTATCAAGTATTATCAGATAATAATTTGTTAAAGAAATAATTATGGCTAAAGTAGGAAGACCATTAAAATTTAAGACAGTTAAGGGATTAAAGACGAAAATCACTAAGTATTTTAAGGAATGTGAGGAAAAAAAGAAACCTTTAACAATTACAGGATTGGCATTAGCGTTAGATACAAATAGGCAAACTTTGTTAGAATACGAGGGAGAAGTAGAAGGAAGAGAAAAAAAAGACCCATTGTTTGCTGACACAATAAAAAAGGCGAAGTTGATGTGTGAGAACTTTGCTGAAGAAAGATTGTTCTCTGGCGGGACAGTTGCCGGTGTTATATTTAATTTAAAGAATAATTATGGGTGGAAAGACGAGTCAAAGGTAGAGCATTCGGGCGATGTTAATATAGGCGGATTTAATTATGTCAAACCCAAAGATAATAACCCCAACAATAAAACCAACAATAAAGCAGGACAAAGCATATCAAGCGCTTCAGGATAAAGATATAATCTTTTTAGTGTTTGGTGGTGGAGCGGGAGGAGGTAAAAGCTGGATTGGTTGTGAATGGCAGATAACAAATTGTTATATGTTTCCCGGCACTCGTTGGTTTATTGGCAGAAAAGAGTTGAAGCGACTGATGAACTCAAGCTATATTACTTTTACAAAAGTATGTCAGCATCACGGAATACCGAAAGATGATTGGAAATTGAACGGACAATACAATTACATTGAGTTTAAGAATGGTTCAAGAATAGATTTGCTTGATTTAGATTATAAGCCATCTGACCCAGAGTATGATAGATTTGGTTCATTAGAATATACTGGTGGCTGGATAGAAGAAGGCGCAGAAGTTAAGTTTGGAGCATTTGATGTGTTAAAGACCAGAATAGGCAGGCACTTGAATAAACAATATGACTTGTCGCCTAAAATGCTGATAACCTGTAATCCGGGAAAGAATTGGTTGTATAAGTTAGTTTATATCCCGTGGAAGAAGAAAGAACTACCGAAAGAATACGCTTTTATTCAGTCCTTATATGGAGATAATCCATATACAGCAAGCGAATATGGCAAGATGTTGGCTCAAATCAGGGACAAGAAACTGAAACAGAGATTGATGTTTGGCAACTGGGAGTATGATTGGGACCCGAATGCCCTGATAGAATATGACGCCATACTGGACATGTTCACCAATTCTGTGCCAGAGGATAGGCAAAAGTATCTGACCGCAGACATTGCTCGCTATGGAAACGCCAAGATAGTTATTGCTTTGTGGAAAGGGTTTAGTATTTATAAGTTATTGGTGTTTGAAAAGCAGGGGATAGACCAGACAAGCGACCAGATAAGAACGTTGCTTCAGAATGAGGGTATTCCTTATTCTCACGCAATAGTTGATGAAGATGGTGTAGGCGGCGGAGTTATGGACAATTTAAGAGGGATTAAGGGCTTTGTAGCTAATTCATCGCCATTGCCCAACCCAATAACAGGAGAGAAAGAGAATTACAAAAACCTGAAAGCACAATGCTCCTATATGTTAGCAGATAAGATAAACAATAGAGGGATAAGTATCACTGCTGAAATGCTGGAAACCTACAAAGAATTCATCATTGAAGAAATAGAACAGATAAGAGCTAAAGATGTAGAAAGAGACGCGCCCTTGCAATTAGTTCCCAAAGATGAGATTATAGAAACGCTGGGACACTCGCCTGACTTTGCCGATACATTGATGATGAGAATGTATTTTGTCCTTAAGAGTCCGCAAGCACAAACAATAACGACTTATGTTCCAAAGTGGGCAGGGTATGGCAGAAAAGTTTAATTATTAGAGGGTTGTATATTTACACTTGTGATAGGAGATTTACCAGTTGATAAAGATGGAAAACCAACATTACCTAAGTCAAGGTATGAACCTACTGAGCCAGTTAGGTTAATGACTGACAGGGTAAAGAAGGACTATTTTATCGGTTATACTATCAACCATAAACCTTACGCAGAGTTTAATGACAGGGATTTGGTGACTGTTATAGGCGATAATCAAAAGAAGTTTAACTCATATATCCCGCCAGAGAGCAGTGATCCAGAAGAAAGCTGGAGGTGGCGCGGAGTTAGACCTATTACTCGCAATAAGATAATATCTTTAGCAGCCCACACGACTGCTTCTATTATTTTCCCTAATGTGTTTGCTCAAAATGAAGCAGACGAAGAAGACCAACAGGCAGGGGAGATAATGAGGGACTTAGTTAAATGGAATATAAAGAACTCCAAGTATGAGATTTCTTTCTTATTTGGTGTTATTGCTGCACTGGTTAATCCTGTGAGTTATTTTAATATTGATTTCATAGAGAGATTACAGACCATCAAAGAACGCAACGAGAACGGAAGCATAACCACAAGGGATGTGCTTGACGATGTATTATCCGGAATTCAGCTATACTCTGTGCCAGCAGATGAGATGATGATTGGTAATATCTATGAGTTTGAACTCCAGAGACAAAGGTTTTTAATACGAAGACGCTTCATTGAATACGATGAAGCAATGGCAATTCACGGCGAACACGCTAATTTTGAGTTTGTTCAGCCAGGGATACAAACCATTTATGATAATGCAACTGATACCTTTTATGACCAAGTAGACGAGGAAATGCCTACAATGGTTGAGGAGGTTGTCTATTTTAACAGGAGAGAAGACACAGAGATACCCTTTGTCAATGGTATTTATATGGGAGATACTGATGTGAACGATAATCCAATGCGACACAGGGACAATAGAGGCAAACCTTATTATCCTTATGTGAAGTTTGGGTATGAGCCAATAGACGAAAAGAAGTTTTATTTCTACAAGTCAGCCGTTGATAAGATAGCACCTGACCAGGACTTAATAGACACAATGTGGCGAATGGTAATGGATGGAACATTCTTAGCTGTTATGCCACCTATGGGCATAAGTGGTAGCGCTGAACGAGCCCCTACGAGCATTATAATGCCTGGGGCTGTTTCTAATCTACCCGAAGGCACAGAGTTCCACAATTTAGCCCCTAAGAGCGACCTGAACGCTGGCTGGAGGGCTTTACAGGGCATAGAGGAGTCAATCATTGAGGGATCACAAGCACCATCAAGGCAGGGCATAGCTGAAAAAGGCCAGAAGACCGCATTTGAGATAAGTAAGATTGAAGAGAATGCTCGTGTTCAGTTGGGTATATTCGGTAAACAGCTTAAAGATATGGTTGAAAGTGTTGGTTCTTTGATGATTAACTTGATTATACACTTCCAAACAATAGGCGAGGCAGAAGAATTGACAGGAGGCGAGACCCAAATGAAGTTCAGGACTTTCTTATTAGAAGACGAAGTAGACGAGGGCAAGAATGTAACCAAGAAGATTAAGTTTTCCGAGGAGTTGATAGGTTCTGTTTACTCTGAAGAAGAAAAAGAACAGAGAGAGAGGGCATTGATTGATGAGGAAGGGGGGTTTGATTCTAACACTCGGATATACAAGGTTAATCCTGAATTGTTTAGCAAGTTAAAGTTCAAGGTGGTTGTTGAGGCAGACAGCTTATTGCCAAGGAATGAAGCATTTGAAAAGGCACTGAAGTTGGAAGCGTATGACAGAATGATACAGAACCCATTTGTTGACCAAGAGGCAGTAACAAGAGATTTCTTAGTCAAGCCATTAGCCAAGAGCGAAGCAGAGAAGTATATGAAAAAGCAAGTCCCAGGACTATTGCCACAAGAAGCAGGGCAAGGTGGACAGGGAATGGGATTAGCCAAGAAAGCTGTTAATAGTGAGGCATTAGCGAGTATTTTGTGATATGATGGTAGAAAAATATAAAACAAATAGAAGCGAGGGGAATAAAAAGCGTTATATTAAATACCCTTGGTTAAAAAAACAAATTTCTAATAAGTTAAAGGGTAGAAAGAAATCTGAAGAAACTAAAAAAAGAATGAGAGAAAGCTGGAAAGAGGGTCGTGAAATGGTAGGGGGAATGAAAGGAATGAAGCATTCTAAGGAATCTAAGGAACAAATGAGTAGAGCAAAGAAAGGAAAACATCTTTCTCCTAAAACAGAGTTTGAGAAAGGAATGATTCCTTGGAATAAAGGAAAAGATTGTCTTCAATTATCTGGCGAAAATCATCCCAATTGGAAAGGTGGAAAATCGTTTGAACCTTATTCAATAGATTGGACTGAAACATTAAGACGAAGCATTAGAGAACGAGATAGGTATATTTGTCAATTATGTAGTGGCTATGGCGATAATGTTCATCATATTGATTATGATAAAAAGAATTGTAATCCAGATAATTTGATAAATCTTTGTAGGGGTTGTAATAGTAAAGTGAATTTCAATAGAGATTATTGGACAGAGTATTTTATAAAGGTCATTTAATAAACCAACATAAACAATATGAGATTTCCAGAAGCAGACAAATATAGGCGAGCTGTGATAGCCGCCAAAGCAAAAGGAGTTGTAGAAGACGACAAGAGTTTAGAGTGGTGGACAGCAGTATGCGAGGCATACGAGATATTGGGTGGCAAGGTATGGGGCAAAGAAGAAATGCTCAAAGAACTGACCCCTAAAGTTGTGAAAAAAGAGGAAAAGAAACCAATTAAGAAAAAGAAATGATTGCGTATTTACAAGGCATTTTTGTAAGATACCTAACAAAGCATTTATTTAATGCTGTGAGTGAAAGAGATTTGTTAAAAGCAATAGGTAAAGACAATAAGGGGTTGACCATAATCAGCTACAAAGGCAAGAGATTAAATCCTGAAAAGGTTGTAAGAATAAAGGACTCCGCAGAACTATTTACCAAGTCAGACATTTGGAAAGTATTAAAGAACGAGGTTAAGTTTCAAGCAAACAGGAGAATGTATGATAAGAGTAGAAATGTAAGCGATATTCTTTTTGGTAAAGCAATGTTGTATAACCTTGAAGTAATGGATAACAAATTGAAAGAACTATCACAATTATAGGGTTGCAAAGTTGGGTGTCTGGAGGGATACCTGATATCGTTCCCATAGCTATTCAGCGATGGTAGCGGTGGCAACCCGTTGGGTATCCCTTCAGTCATCTAACGGATGACTATTTTAGGTAGTATGCACCTTAAGCATATTAAAGGTTGCGAGAACCTTAATCTCGTTAAAGGTCGTTTATAACCTTGAAATAAAATAAACTTATGGTTGAAAAAACAGATGAGATAGAGGACGAAACTATCTCTCCGCACGAACCTGCGGAAGAAGAAACTCCAGAAGATACAGAAGTTGAAGAACCTTCTGAAGACATTGACTATACGGCAGAGCTTGAAAAAGTAAAAACACAGTTGGGAAAAGCTGAACATAGGATTGTTGAGCTTAAAAAGGATAAGAAGAAGGTGGAGGAAGATGACGACTTTGACGAGCCAGTTAGTAAAAACGAGTTGCGGGATATTATCCGCGAGGAAATGCAACCTCTTAAAAAGGATATGAATCGCAACCGCGCACAGGAACAAGCTCAATCCGTATCACAGAATACGGCAGAGAGAGAGCTTATAATGTTTCATTATGAAAACTCTATTGTTCTAACTGGTAATGTTGAAGTTGATATAGAAAACGCACAAGCTCTTGCTAATAGGGGAAGAATGAAAAAACAGCTTAGTGAAGCTCATAGAGCTTTAAGGTCTAACGCAATGAAGGGAAAGGGTGCTGAATCGGGTCAAAAGAAAGATCCAGTAGCTCTTGAACCTAAACTTTCTCCAGAGAATACCAAGTTGCTTCGTATTGCGAACGCAAAGTGGGACGCTTCTAAGAAGGGCTGGGTATATCCTTCAGGCAAGATCATAAAACCCGAAGAGTTATAAGAAGTTATTTGTTAATCCTCTTGTCTATCTATTGGGTCGTTAGATTAGAGTAGTCAATGTGATATAAATCTAATACTGACTAAAAATGAATAAGAACGATGTTAAGATTGTACAACATCCAGGTCCAGTAAGAGAGTATGATACAGAGGACTTGACAAATTCAGACGAATCAACAGTTTTGTATGTTGGCGAACCAGTCAAAAGGACTGATGGAACCGCCGACTATTTGGAACGACTGGAAACAGGCGATCCAGAAATAGCAACTGATTTGTTCGTAGGAATTGTTGTAAAGGAGGGAACAGAAACTGCTACCGCTAATGGTAAGGTTTTGGTTAATTGCCTTATCCCATCACAAACTGTGTTAAGGGCTAAAGCCGTAACCGCTACTAACATTAACACAGCAGCCAAGTTACTTGCTTTTATGCACAATAGTGTCACTTTCACTCTGACATCTACTGTTTTTGCGATTGACGAAGACGAAACCGATGATCCAAATGTCCACGGACTTAGGATTATTGATGGAGACATTGTCAAGGGTACTTTGGATGTCCTTGTTCATAGCATGGTATGCGAGTCAGGAGCTTATATCTAATAATCTATGCCTATGAATACCGGGTATAACCCTTCGCTGGTAAAAACAGCAATAGACGAAGTTTTCTACGGAGAATATGACCGAGAAAGCGAGCCACAGGAAGTTCTTGCTACTAATCCTATCTTTTTCAAACAGAGCCAAACCGACAGAGGAGCGGTAATCTCTGAAGAATATGAGGGACCAGGAGCATTTGAAGTCCATGTGGAAGAGGAAGAGATAAAGCAAGCCACAATCAGGACTGGTAATCAGAAGACACATACTGTCTTGAACTACAAGAAGGGAGTAAAGATCCCAGTTGAGTTCTACGAAGACGATATGCATGACGCTGTGAACCAAACTATCGCCAAATTTGGAATGAGAGCAAGAACATCAAGAGATAAGTATGCCTATGAACTTTCATACGGTAATGCTTTCTCAGTAACTACATCTGATGCAGTTGCATTGATTTCAAACTCTCATACCTTAATGAGTGGAGATACTTTGGACAATCTTGAAACTGGTACGCTTACTCCTGCCAATCTTGAAACCATAATTAAGTCGTTGAGGTTACAAAAGGCACAGGACGGTGAATTAGGAGGACACAATGCAGCTGGTCTGCTTGTTCCACCTGCTTTATTCCCTGATGCCATTGAATTCGCTGGAAGTGAGTTGAAACCTGATGTTACAGATAATAACCTAAACTATTTCTCAAGGATTTATCCTGGAATGGTTGTGGGAACATCTGCATATTTGGACTCAACTTATAACAGTTTGAATTCAAATGCCAACACTTCTTACTTCGTAGTTTCCAGAAATCACACTATCATGAGATGGGTAAGAAAATCTCTTACAACTTCACTTGTTCCGCCTGACACTGATGACCAAGATAGGTATCATTACAAGGCGAGATACAGAGAAGTGGTTTCAGTAGTTTCTCCAGAGGGAATAGTCGGGAGTAATGGAACAGTTTAGACACTAATCATACAAAACCTATGAACACAAAAGATATATTATTGGGAATAGCGTTTGTTGTGGCTTTGATTGCTTTGATAGTGTCTATAGGCGCTCGTTCCGATTACGAACCACTAGGAGGATATACTGCAGGAGATTGGGAGGCGGCCGATGATTTGATTGCCGGAGACGATTTAACGGTAGCTGGGTTGGCCACAATAGGAGAGACGCTGACTGTTACCGGAGAAACGAATTTGGTGAATCTGATTTACGGGGGTGCCGTGACAACGATTTCTACGAGTTCTGCCACATATACTCTAACGGCTGCGCAGATTTGTGATTCCGCAGTGATTAGTTATCAGAATACTGCGACATCATCAACCCTTACGCTTCCAGCTACCACTACTTTGGCGGCAGATTGTCTGACCGCTGATGGTGATACAAAATATGTGTTATTAGAAAATGCCGCAACTACTACCTATAATGCTACAATAGCTGCTGGCACTGGTAATACATTGCTTGAACCATCTGGAGGAGATGTAATTATTGCTCAAAACGAATGGGCATTGATACAGCTTACAAGAGTACGACTTGCAGAATATGCTGTTATAGTTACTTCTATACAGGACGCTGATTAACGGATAATCGATCCCTGCCCCTTTTCCTTGCTGGGGCAGGGTATCCACGACATAATTAATAAAAATATGACTAAAAATAACTTACTAATACTTGTTTTCGGAATAGCTGTAGCTGTGTTTGTGTTGATAGTGTTTAATGTTGCTCCTGTCAATTTAGGTGCAAGAGACAATATCTTTAGCGGAGGAGTGACAAATGCAAGTTCAACAGTGGCCACAACTACAGGTGGAACTTTAATATTGGCTGCTAATTATGACAGACAATATGTTTCGCTTTGCAATGACGACGCTACAAATCCAGTGTATGTTCATTTCGCTTCTGCAACTACGAGTGTAGTTTCAAAAGAAGGATATAAGCTAAAAGCCACTGAATGCTATGAGATTGACACAAGCAACTTATATGTTGGTGCAATATACGGAATAGCAACTGGCGGGAATGTAGTTATTACAACATTATCAAAATAAAACTATGGATTATGGCTTCATACCAGATATATTGGAAGCAGACCATTATGTTTTCGGTTCTCAAGAGCTATCAGATAATGTTTTGAACTTTACGGGCCAATGGGATAAGTATCTGCCAGCGATAGAGTTACAGGAAAAGAATATGGTTGAAACATATAATTGTGTCTCATTCGGAACGCTTAATGCGGTGGAAATTCTACATAAGTTCTTATTTGGGAAAGAAGTAAATAAGTCCGAAAGATACTTGGGAATATTGTCAGGAACAACAGAATCAGGCAACAGCCCGCACAAAGTAGCAGAAACATTAAGAAAGACAGGCACTATCCCAGAGAATGAATTACCGTTTAGTAAAGACATTGATACTTGGGACAAGTATTATTCTCCTAAGCCAATGACCTCAAAGTATATTGAAATTGGAGAGAAGTGGCTTAGCAAATATGATTTTGGCCACGAATGGGTTTTCGCGAATGATTATTCTGGTAATAGACAGGAACTTCTAAAACAGGCATTAAAAAGGTCTCCATTAGGAATTTCTGTTTATGCTTGGAAAAAGAAAGGGGATATTTATGTTAAGGACGATCAGTTAGACAATCACTGGTGTTGCCTTTACGGTTATGTTGATGGGGAATATTTCAAAGTATTTGACCATTATGATAATACTTTTAAGAAGTTGGACTGGGATTACAGATTTGGCTTCTGTAAAAGGTATTCTTTGGGACTAAATTTGGAAAAACAAATGAATTTCTTTTTGAGAATGTGGCGTAGTATAATTAACTTTTTAATAAGATGAGTTTAACTATTTCAAACACTAAGGACTCTCTAACGGGGATGATCCATTCCACTAATTTAGATAAGATTAAAAATATCAATGACTTATTTAGGCGAGCTGCTAACAAGTTGTTGGCAGAAGTTGATCCGCCCGACACCATTAAGATAGCTCAAATCACTAATGCAGTTCATTCTGATATTTATGATTATTCTGCCCCGTCTGACTTAAAAGGCAATATGATTATAGATATAAGGCCTCAAGTTAATCGGGCATTATCAGACAGAATGGGGCAAAGGTTTATTGAACCGTTTGATTTACGCAAGAGAAACAATACATTTAATGTGCTTTATAACTCAGGCGAAAAGTCCTTGCGCTTATCAAAGAACATCTCACCTGCTGGGATTACCTTACACGACCTAAACTCTATAACAGCTAATGGCACTTGGGCAGTAGGAGGAGATGCTACCAACCTAACTGCTGACTCATTGAATGTTATTTCAGGTAGTGCGTCTTTGAACTTTGATTTAGATGGCTCTGGGACAACTGGATATATAGAAATATCAGATATGACTGATGTTGATTTATCTGACCAAGATGAAATAGGTCAGATTTTTGTTAGGGTTTATATCCCCGACTCATCTACGGTTACTAATTTTATATTAAGGTGGGGCAATGATACTTCTAATTATTGGCACTCTACCGTTACAGCACCACATGACCAGACCACATTCAAGACGGGCTGGAACATATTAAGATTTAATTGGAATGGAGCAACTGAAGTGGGCACAGTTGACCCAGAAGCAATTGACTATCTGAGAGTAACAGTAACCTATGACGGAGATGCTGATACAGATTATAGAGTAGACAAAATATCTTGCTCATCTGGCGAGATATGGGAAGTAGTTTATTATTCAGAGTTTTTATTCAGGACTTCTGGAGGAACTTGGCAAGAAACCACAGGAACTGATACGGATATAATCAACTTAGATGTTGATGGGTATAATTTATTCCTTTACGAATGTGCCATATTGGCAGCACAACAAGCCCAGACAGACCAAATGACTGAAGATATTAATTTCTTTAAGAGAGAGCTTTATGGCTACGGAAAAGAGCCAGGGCTTTATAGCATTTACAAAACAAAGAACCCAAATCAAGTTAAAAAACCAATCGACTTTTATTATAGAATTCGGTGATATGCCAAAATTTGAACTAATAGACCAATTTATAAGCTATGTTACTTTGAAGGACAAAACAAATACTGACCCTCGTTATTTGGTTGAGGGAAGTCAGAATGTTTTAATTGACGAGAAAGGCAGGATAGCAATAAGGAACGGATACACAATTTATGGTGCAGCAAGTTCTGCGATAAATGCAGTAGAAAGTAACTATGATTGGAAAACAAGCACAGGAACAGAACTGAACCTAAGAGCTTATGATGACGAGTTAGAGTTCTACGACAGCAACAAGTCAGCTTGGACAAGGCTAGCAAGCGCATTCGCGGCAGTAGATTTTAGCTTTGATACTTGGTGGGATAACTCAGAGGGAATTGATCTTTTACTATTTGTTAATGGGGTAGATAAGATATGGGAATGGTCTGGAGGGACTGCCGTATTATCTTCTGCTACTGCCAACACACTTACAAAAACGGGCACAGCTACTTGGGCAGAAGCAAGGTTTTTAACAGCAGGCACAAGACAGGTTATTATAAACGGAACAACTTATACTTATACAGGAGGCGAAGGCACTACTACTTTAACGGGCGTGACTGGTGACCCGAGTGCAGAAGCAGCCAACTCAACTGTATTTCAGGCGATTATACTTAATGATAATCAACCAGCCAATAATACTAAAAATGATTTTATAAGAATTCTAAATAATCATCTCTATGTTGGGTCTGTTTCTTCAAGGGTAGTGTATATTTCAAAAAGTGCTAATTATATTGACTTTACATATTCAAGCCCAAGGGTTACCACAGAAGGTGGGTTATTAACATTAGATAGTTTTGTTGTGGGTTTTGCCCCGCAAGGACAACAGATGTTTATCTCTGCAGGCAAAGATGATTGGTATAAGGCGGACTTTGAAGTATTAGATGTGGGAGGAATTGTAACAGAACTATTAACCGCTAAAAAGCTAAAGACAGGAACTAACCAAGGGGCTAAATCTCACGACTTAATCACAAATGTAGGCAACAACATTATGTTTATTAGTAATGAACCGGCTTTAAGAGAGTTTGGGGATTTAGAGAACCTGGAAGGACCACAACTAAAAGCCATATCAAATCCTATTAAACCTGATTTTGATGCTGCCGACTTTACGGGTGGGCATATAAAGTCGCACAATCTAAGAACTTACATATCTGCACCGAACGATGATAGGGTTTTTATCAATGAAATACGAGAAAATGAGAGAGGAGAACTAACAAGGTTCTGGCAACCGCCACAAGTTATGCCAATTAGAAGATTTGCTGATATAGGCGGTGTGCTTTATGGGCATTCAAACAGAGTGCCAGAGAGTTATAAGCTGTTTAATGGAACTAATGACGAGGATATTTCCTTTGATGCTAAGGCGATAATGGCTTACAGAAACTATGGAACTAAAGAAAACTATAAAAACCTTGACGAGTGGCTGACTGAAGGATACATCTCTGCCAACACTAAACTAAAACTTGAGATTAGATATGACTATCAAGGATACACACAGATACTTGAAGCAGACATTGAGGGCGACAATGATGATATTTTATTCCAAGCCACAGGCACAGGTTCTTTAGCGGAACAACCATTAGGAGAGTCGCCATTGGGAGATAATCCAGAAGAGTCATCGTTGCTTCCTAAGTTTATGAACATAAAGTCGTTTCCTAAAGCAGATTTCTTTGAGATACAAGTTAAGTATTCTACTGACACCAAAGACGCACAATGGCAGTTGCTCTCATTCGGTGGAAATATTAGAATATCAAAATCAACCCCTATAATTATAAAAACATAATCATTAACTAAAAACTATGTTTCAATTACTTGTAAAAGCATTCATCGCTGGAATTCTAACTATATCAGCCACAGTTGCTGGGTGGTTTATACCAGCCCCAGAACCAGTAAATCTTACACCTCTTGAAATAGAAATATCAATGTTAGAACAACAACTTGATGAACTATTAGAACTGGGAGGAGTTAGATTTGTAGCAGGCGAAAGATACCGAATAGCTGGTGGCGGCATATCCTCATCTGCTACCTCAATTACGCTTCAATCATTCCAAACCCTTGATGGCAGGGAGCTTGTTATGGCTACTCACTTTGGGGATACGGGGTGGCTAACGCTTGAGCCAGGGACTTCCAAAAAGGAGCTTATAAGTTTTACAGCAATAAGCCAGTCAGGAAGCTCTGATGAGGCAACTTTGAGTGGTGTAACCAGAGGATTAGATTTTGTATATCCTTATACTGCGAGCACAACGCTGGCACAAGCCCATTCGGGTGGTGCTTTGGTGATTATATCAAACCCGCCACAGCTTTATAACTCTGCAGCATTCAAAGCCAACGATGAAACGATAACAGGTGATTGGACTTTCACATCTACTGCTACGGCTCAATATGACGCTGGGCCGTCTTTTACAGTTGATAACGAGCTTATAACTAAAAAATACGCTGACGATTTGGCAATAGCTGGAGCGGCCGACGCCAACTTGACGACTAAAGGTCTTGTAGAAATAGCCACAAGAAGTGATTTGATAGCAAGTGCTGCCGCCTCATCAAGCGACACAACTGCTTATCTCGTTGTTCCAACAAGCTATTTTGCTACCACAACTTCTGCCACGACAAGTGTGCCAGTGACTAACTCAAGTGGCAAGTTAAGTCAGGGGTTTTTGGACTTAACAGCAGATTTTGCTTTTACAGGAGCAGTTAGTATAGCCACATCATCTTCGGCAGATGTATTTAGCTTAATTCCTGCTGGAGTGATACAAATGTATGCTACAACAACAGCTCCGAGTGGTTGGCTATTATGTGATGGAACTGCTTATTCTACTTCTACTTATCCTAATTTATTTTCAATAGTTGGGTATAATTATGGCGGGAATGGAACATCAACATTTGCTACTCCGAATATAGAAGGTAGAAATGTAATTGGATATGGTTCATCAACTCCCGCGTTAGGGACTACTACTCCAACTACAGATACAATGGGTAAAACTGGTGGAGAACAAAGCCATACGCAGACAGAAGCCGAAATAGCAGCTCATACGCATACTGTTCCTTATTCTGATAATGATACAGCTGCCACGGCTGGTAATACTATTTACGGACATGTCGCGACAGCAAACGCAAACAAAACAAGCAGTAGCACTGGTAGTGGCAATGCATTTAATGTATTAGACCCATACATAGTTCTCAACTATATTATCAAATACTAATATGCCAACTATAACAAACAATCAAAGACCACCCGCCTCAATACTTGGTGTCCAGCCACCTGAAGCGTTTGAGCCAGTAAAACCTCCCAACGGGAGAGAGGATTTAGGCATAACACCAACAAAGCCAACAGAGATTATAGTAGAAAGCACCAAAGAACCCCACAAAGCAGCAGACGAAGACAATGTAAAACTACAAAACATACTTGATATTCTTGGAAAGAACATAGAAGAGAAGTTGGCCCAAAAGAAAGAATTAGAAACAGAACCAACCGAACCCATTGATTTAGAAGATGACGACGACGAAATAGACGATGAAACACAACAGCAATTAGACACATTAAGCAACGAGGTTGATACCTATGACGCAGATATTGACGCTGTTGAAAAAGAGCTGGAGGCGTGGAAAGAAACAGCAGACGCGGCAACAGCAAGTTTAATCGCTAACATTAAAGCAAGATATGAAATTCGCAGAGAAGAGATGAGGGATATAAACAAACGAGCAGAAGCGTCTTTACGAACTTGGGGGTTGAGAACTGGAGCAACAAGATACGGAGGAACGATAATGACTGGCGTTATTTCTGAAGAAGAAAGTCAGGGCGTTAAGCGTTTGTCTGCATTAGATGCTGAAGAGAAGTCGCTTATCTTAGAAGCTCAAAACGCTAAAAACGAAAGGGATTTTACTACTTTACACGACAAATTGGCAGGCATTGAAGAAAAGCGAAACGCCAAAGTAGAAGCACTAAACGCCTTGAACAAAGCAATAATGGACAGAAACGAAGAGATACAAGAACACAAAACTAAAATATCCAGGCAGGGTGCTGTTGCCAGTTTAATATCTCAAGGCATAACAGATCCAACTCAATTATTCGGGGATCTTAATTATGATGCGGCAGGAAACCTAACTGGCGATATTTCAATGGAAGAAATAAACGAAGTGTTGAAGAATATGCCTGGGCAGGGAGCATTAAAAACACAAGTAGTTGAAGTCGGTGGCAAGAAACAGCTCATAAACACACAGACGGGCGAGGTTATAGCTGATTTAGGCGAGACAACAAATGATGTAACCACAATGCTTGTGAAAGAAAAGGGTAGACAATTACTAATAGATAAGAACACGGGGGAAATTATAAAAGAATTTGGAGCTGGAAGCACAGATGATGTAGAAAAGGACTTTGATACTGCCAGACAGATAATAGCAGATAACGCAGATGCTCTTCCTGAAGTATTAAAGTCTAAGTTATTAGAATTAAAAGATAAATTGGGATTAGATGTAAGTGATATCAATGCTCTGTTAGACGAGGCAGAGGCAGGAAAAAGACCACAAGATGATACTCTTAAACTTTCTGCTGAAATGTTAATGACAAAATACTGGGATGATAAGTTTTGGAAGGGCCGTGGCGGAGAGTTGACAGAAGCAATAGAAAAAGTTGAAAAGGTTTTGTTAGACAGCGGTGGTAAAATTAAGATTAGTGGAAAAGAATATACACTAACAGAAGAAGAACTTAACAAGTTAAAGGGATATTTAAGAGATGTAAAGTATAAAAGAGTAAAAGAATTAAGAGAATTATACCCTGATTAAATATGGCAATAGATTTAACTGCCTATAACAAGAAATACCAGGGTGGTGGAGTGGTAGAGCAATCTCCTGCCACGACTTTGAATTTGTCTGCTTATTGGAATAAGTATGAGGGAGGGACACAAACAGTGCAACAGTTAGGTGGGCCTTATGCACCACCCAGTCCTGTTGGTTCAATGCTCGGAGCAGCACCATCAATAATATCACAAGGGCCAGAGGGACAAATTAGAAGAGTAAGAGATATGTTGGGCATTGATTTGAAGAAAGCAATGAAGGAATATGAGAAAATGCCAGCAACAGGTGTTGGTGGTCCTTTGTTTGGGATGGGTAAAGCTCTCGCGGGAATAGTTCCACAAGTAAAGGCAGTTGAAGAAAAAAGAAAAGAAATTAACAATCTTAATTTGGCAATTAAGTTTCACGATGAATTTTTAGAGTCCGCAGAAGAAAAACCCGGATGGTTGGATAGTTATTTTCAAGGAATAACAAGTGTAATGCAAGAACCTCAAAAACTTATTCCTATTGCAGGAGTAGGATTTTCTTTAGAGGAAGGAATGGAAACTATCAGGGCGGCCAAGAAATTAGAAGAAGGTAAAAAGATAACTTCTTATGAGAAAAGTTTAATAGAAAAAGCCAGAGCCAAAGGACTGCCAATAGAAAGAAAATGGACTTATTATGCTGGACAAGTTGTTACTAGTATGATGACTTATATCGCAGAGTTTTCATTATTGAAAGCAGCAGTAGCCAAGCCAGTTGAATTGGCTGTTAAAAAAGCAGTAGGCAAGGGTGTGCAAGTGGCTGTGGCGCAAACGCTTCAAAAAGTATGGAATGTCCCAGCCAAGATAGGAATCAATGACCTTTTGGCTAAAGGAATAGGGGTTGCCGCACAAGCAGGAGTTTTCTCTGCCATAAGAACTCCAGTAGATGTGGCTGAAAAAGCAATACCATATCAAAAGGAATTACAGAATCCTTCTTTCAAGTATCTATATGAGGATCTTGGAGAATTTAATTGGAAAGTAGAAGCAACAAGGGCTTTTGGGAGCAACGCTGTAGAAGTTTTAACTGAATATGTTGGAGGACTCGTTCAAAATCCAGTTAACTTTTTGGCTAAAGCAACATTAGGAAAATGGTTAGCCAAAAAAGGTATTGTATTGACGAGTAAATTATTAAAAGATTTAGCAGGAACAGCAAGTTGGAGTGGTATAATTGGAGAGGTTTTTGAAGAAGAGTTAGCTGAATTACTTCAATCGCCAATTGAGGGGAGAGAATATAATGCGCCATGGACGCCAGAAGGTATAGAAAGATTATTAACAGAAACATTAGGTATTGCAGGATTTAATGGCATTGCCAGGATACCAACAACAGCTATTAGTTCTATTCAGAAAGTAAAAGAAAAAACAAAACAAGACCTTATAAAACAAGGATACACGGAGGCAGAAGCAGAGAAGATGTCAAGGGAGGGTGGTTTTGTTAAGTTACCAGGAGTCCCTTCAGAGCCACAAAAACCCCCCGTAGAGCCGATTACACCTGAAAAAGGTGTTATACCTCAAGAATTACAACCCTTAGCCACAGAGGCAAGGAAGTATAAGAGTGCGGAGGAGTTTGTTAGTAATTTTCAAAAAGCATTTCACGGAACTCCAACAGAATTAAAAGAGATAGGATTTGGTGAGGGCATCAGGTCAAGAACTTTTATGGGAGATACTGTAAAAGTTAAATCAGGAGCGATATTCTTCACGCCAGACAAAAGTGTTGCTGATTTTTTTGCAGATAATAGAGCAGATTATTTGAAAGATTTGGGCAAGAAAACAAGTCCAACCACTTATGAAAGATACCTGAATATAAAAAACCCCCTTGATTTAACTACTATTGGAAAAGCGGATAAATTCTTTTATGATAATAATTTAATGGATGATTTTGGTAGAGCAATAGGCGAATCACCGATAGGGGAACAAGGCATAAAAGAAATGATAGAAGATAGCAAGGTGGATATAAAAGCAGAAGATTTGTGGAATGTTTTTGATGATAAAATTCTAACTGATAAAATTAAAAAACTTGGATATGATGGTGCTATTTTAGAAGAAGGACACGATAGAGGAACTTCTTATGCAATTTTTAATCCCGAACAAGCATTTACAAAACAACAACTCACAGACATCTACACCCAAGCCACTAAAGAAGTAAAGGCAGTAGCAAAACCAAAAGATGAAAAAGATTATAGTAAAATTAGAGAAAAATATGTATCAAAAACAAAAAGAACAGATGATTATACCGTGCGAGAACCAAAAGATTTATACAACTCGCCGGTTGCAATCAAATACAAAAAAGAAGGTAGCGTTACCTTTGCTAATCAAAAAATTAACGAACCTGCTGATGTCGCTTTTGCGTTCAAGCAATTAAAAAATGAAGCAGTAGAAAAATTTTATGTTGTCGGACTAAAAGGGAATAGACCCGTTACCGTTGAATGTATTTCAATGGGGACTTTGAATGCCAGCTTGGTGCATCCGAGAGAAGTATTCGGACTATTGATTAAAAATAAAGTTGATGGAGTATATTTTGTACACAATCATCCTTCTGGAGATATTAAGCCGAGTGAAGATGATTTAATGACGACAAAAAGATTAGAAAGTGTAGCAAAAGATTTTAACATTGATTACGGGGGACATATAATTATTGATGGTAATAAATTTGGTTTTATCGGCAAATCAACAGGATTGAATGACTACGAATCTTCTTATGTCAGAGAAATAACTCATCACAAGAAAGCAATAAATTCAAAAGATGTATCTCTTTATACAAAATATGCGAAATGGACAGCAGACAAGCCAACTGATTTTGAAATATCTAAACCGGAAGATACTTATGAATTAATAAAGGGTTTGAATTTAGACAAAAAAAATAACACATTAGTGCTTCATCTAAATTCAAGGAATATAGTTATTACTGCTCAAGCCATTCCTAAGACCGCATTGAAACATAGTGAAATATTTGAACAGGCAACAAAACTTCAGACAAGTAATATAATTTTGGTCAACACTGGACTAAAGGGAAGTGAGGTTCTTGAACTTTCAAGAAAATTCAAAATGTATGGCGTTACTCTTCTTGATGTTATAGAAAAATCATCAACCAAAGAAGCTTATGAATCAAGAAATGAACAAGGATTTGTAAAAGAAAATATACCAGATTATTTATCAAAGAAAGAAGAGGCCACTAAAGCAGAAAAAGAAGAGATTACCAAATCTATTAAAGAAAAACTGGAAGAGATTGAAGCGGAGATCTGGATGGAATTAGATACAGCAGAAGCAGGTTATCGTTTTCTGCCAGAACCATTTGATATTAAAGAAAGGATGGAGGAAAGAGCGGGAACAGAGGCAGAATGGGAAGGAGTTTCATCATCTTTTCCGGACTGGATGCCATCGCATCTTAGGAAGAAACCTCTTGTGAATAAAGTAAAAGACCATATGATGGAAGGCACAAGGCCAGTTAAGGGAAGTAGGATAATGGAACTTTATAATGTTGTAAGAGAACAGATCTCTGATAGATACGGAGAAGCCAGAACAGAGATTCTGAAAGAAGCAGGAGCGTCTGAACGAGATGTATGGGTTCAAGAACTGGGGTTGCCAGAGCCAAGTCCGGCTAAACCAAAGGGAGTAGATTATAAAATAAAGATTAGCGTTGAAAGATTACAAAAGAAGTTAGCAAAAGGATTACCTACTGGCAAAGTAATGGGCCAGGTTAAAAAAGCAACAGGACAAGAACCTGCTCCATTCGTTGAGATTAGAAAAAGAGAAACTACTCTCTTAAAAGAAAGAATTAAGGATATACAAAAACAAGCCAAGATTGAAAACTGGGGTAAGATTAAATTGGCACAAGCGATTGAGAAAGCTCGTATCAGCCAAGAGAAAGCTGTTAGAAAAGAGCAACTCAAAATCTTAAAAACTGGAATAACAGAAAGAATTAAGGGTATTCAGAAAGGCGTTAGGGAGGGCAAGGTAACTACTAAACAAGAAATAAAAGCAACCCAGACCGAGCTGTTGGGTATTTTAGATAATTCAGGACTTGAATTAGCCGATAAAGCAAAGTTCCGCAAAACAATAAAAAACATTCAAACACAAGAACAATTAAAAAGTGAATTAACAAAGTTTCAGGAGCGAGTTGCTACCTTAGAAGAAAAAGCTACCAAGAGGGCTTTGAAGAAAAAGATTATTAACGAATTAAAACAAACAAAGGTTAGAATGCAGGCAGGGAAACCAGTGGGCAGATTTACTCCTGAAGTTCAAGTAGTATTAAATCAATTAAGAAAAGCATCTAAAATTAAAAAGAGTGAAGCAGAAACAATAATCAATGCTAATTTAGAAAAGTATAAAAATGATATTCCGCCAGAAAGCGTTGCCTTAGAGAATAAAATTCTATCTATGATTGCTGGAATGGATGAAATGGCTGTTAAAGATTTACAGAATACATTGAGGCAGATTCAAGAAATTAAGGCGACAGGAAAATTGACTGCTGAATTAAAAAAGTTTAACCGAGAAGCAGACATAAGCCAATGGAACGATAAGGTAGTTGATATAATAACTGGCGGAAAGGGAATCCCTGCGAACATAAGCACAATAGGAACTGCCGAATTAAGACCAGATAAACTAAGAGATAGAGTCAAAAAGTTTATAGGAACTATCGGTAAGAGTTATGTTGGGTGGAATGATATTATAGATATGTTGGCTCGTAAAACAAAAGCGAAACCAGGAACAACTTGGCTTGATGATTTTGCCGATGTGATGGATGAGGAAAATGCAGTTAAGAAGGGCAACAGAACAAATACTGAACAAGCCCAAAAGATGGCAGAAGACACGCTTGAAGTAAAAACTGATAGAGAAATGGTTAGAAGATTTAGGGATGATGCCAATGAAGTTTCCTTAGGAACATTTAAGAATGCTGAAGGCATAGAAACAGAAATTATCTTTACAAAGTCAGAAGCACGCAAGAGATGGATGGAATTACAAGATCCTTCCTTAGATGAATCTTTTAGAAAGGGAATGTTTTATACCGATGAGATAATAAAATCTATTGAGGACTTTTTAACCCCACAAGACAAGGCATTCGCTAAGGCACAGATGGATTTTTATAAAGAGTATTACAAAGGAGTTAATGAAATCTATGGCGATATTTATGGAGTTGATTTGCCACAGAACGAGCATTATAGTCCTATAAAACGAGAAGGCATAGCAAGAGATGAGTCAACTGGTTTTGGCGAGTTTTTACAAGAAGTATCCGTCAGAAAAGCCGTGACTTCAGGTTCTTTGAAATCAAGAGTTAAGAATATAAAACCACTTCATAAACAAAGCGATGTTGCTATTTTAGAACAACATATAGCAGAGATGGAACACTTTAAGAATTGGGCACATAAGATAAGAGATTTGAAGGCCGTGTTTGGTAATCCGCAAACAAGAGCAGCTATTATAAGAGAACACGGAAAGGGAATGTTGGCAATGGTTGATAATTTCTTAAATGATTTTACAAGGGGGGGGACAGAACTTGCCTCAAGATTAAGTTGGTTAGATAAATTAAGGGGAAATTATAGTAGAGCAGTTTTGGGGATTAAGCCATCTATTGGAATTAAGCAACTTACATCTTTTGTGGCTTATGCGGACACTATCCCAGTTAAGGACTTTGGGACTGGTGTAGTAGATTTTTGGAGAGACCCAATTAAAAATATAAGAACATTAAGAGACCAATCTGAAATGATGAAAGTCAGGGGGAAATATATGGAACGAGACATTAGGACAGCAATGAGGTCCGACGCTTATGCTTCTTTTAGAAAGAAACCAAGTTTCTTGAATTCTTTAATGTTGAATATTCAAACAGGCGACCAGGGAGCAATTTATGTTGGTGGTTGGGCTGTTTATAAATATCATCTTAAACAAGGGAAATCACAAGCTGAAGCAATAAGAATCTTTGAAAAAGTATCTTCTGAAACACAACAATCAGCTGATTTGTCTAAGCAATCTTATTGGCAAAGGGGTGGGTCATTTGCTAAATTATTTACAATGTTTAAGTCAGCACCTAATCAATTCTTCAGAAAAGAGTTGGGGGCAGTAAGGAATGTTGTTCACGGAAGAACGACTATAAAACAAGCCGCAAAAACAATAGCAATATACCATTTTATATTACCTATGCTTTTTCAATGGGTATCTGATTGGTTTAGATGGGATGAAGATGAGCAAAAGAGAGCAATGATTTTAGGTCCATTCAATGGTATTTTTATAGTAGGAGATGGATTAGATTATCTTATTAGATTAGGTTTAGATATGAAAACTTGGGATGCGGAGATACCCCTGTATAGTATATTTGACGATATAGGAAAATCAGTTAAGTTAATAGGAGACGACGATATAACCACAGAAGATGTGTTTGAGGCAATAAGGGGGTTGTTAGGAGCTACTGGAGCGGTAACAGGAAAGCCATTAAAGCAAACGCTTGATATGGGATCTGGCGTTAAGGATGTTTTATTTGGAGAATATGGTCAGGGATTGGGGAAAATTTTAGGATGGTCGCCTTATGCCACTGAAAAGAAAAAACCAAAAAAGATAAAGAGCGGAATAACAATTCCAAGCATTGAAATTCCTGAAATTAATATACCAAGTATAGAAATTCCAAGCATTGAAATTTATTAAAAAAAATGATTAGAATAATAATAACAATCTTTTTAGTGTATGTATTAGGAATAATAAGCATTTATTTTATGGATAAAATGAGTAAATATAAAATTTAATAATATGCCAAAGAAAAAACTAAAGAAATATCTACAATTCGCACAGAATCCTACTCTTGGCTTTTATAAAGCACTTGAAGATATTAAAAAGACCGCCGAAGAATCTGCTAAAAAGGAAATAGATAAATTGAAAGCAGGCATAGGGGAAGAAATGCGAAGCATATTAAAAGAACAGGTGCTTGGGAGTAAAACATTTAACATTGGATTAGAGGGCATTGAAAGAATAAAGGGTGATAAGGGAGACAAAGGAGAGCAGGGCGATAGGGGCGAGCAGGGAGATTCTATCGTCGGACCACAAGGCATTAGGGGCGACACAGGCGAGAGAGGAACTGACGGCAAGAATGGCAAAGACGGGTTACAAGGAGTGAAAGGCGACAAGGGAGACAAGGGCAAAGATGGATCACCTGACAAACCACAAGATATAATTAAAAAACTACATGGGCTAAAGGGCGATGAACGCCTTGACGCTTCTGCTATTAAAAACTTGCCAGCATCAACACAATTTGGAGGGAAATTACACAGGGGAGGTGCTACCTATATTAAAAATGAACTTTTGGGAACTGGAGATGGCACAACAAAAACATTTACTTTAGCACATCAACCATATACAGCAGATGATGTTGCCCCCTATGTTGGAACTGGTAGAATGTTTAGGACTGATGATTTTACAATAAGCAATAAGGATATTACATTTATCACTGCCCCACCAACAGACGCTAAAGTGAGAGCAGATTATAGAAAATCATAATTAATACCATAATATGAAAAAACTTATTTTAATAGCTACACTACTTTTAATACCTCTAATAGCATCTGCTGTTTTACCAGCTTGGTTTGATGATTCAAAAATAGAACTTGGAGGATCAGTTTGTTACCCGTATATGGGTTGCACGGGTGCTGACACCTCCGCCTGGACTGGTGTAGTCAGGGTAGATAGTGGTGTATGGGCGACTACTACGGCTGGGGTATTTACCGCCTCTGGAACACTATTAGATTTAACAGGAACTGTTTTCAGTGTAAATGAAGGAACTTTAACTACTGGAAAGTTCTGCCTTTTTGATGGCACGAATATAGTTTGTAACTCAGATGCAGGGGCCACCCTAACTCAAGAACAAGTAGAGGATTTTGCTGGCAACCTAATAGCCACTTCTACTGGGACACATACTTTAATCACAATTACCTATCAAGACGCAACTGGCGACATGGATTTTGTGGTAGATAATGATTTGGCAAATTATAGCAATGCGACTTCTTCATTTTTAACATCAGACATTTATTGGACAGGAACTTCTACTAACTTAGTAGCCGCTACTGGTAGGACTTCGTTAGGGCTTGGGACTATGGCACTTTTACCAAACACTGGTTCAACAACAATAACAACTTTGGGAACTATTGCTAATGGTATTTGGCAAGGGACTGCGATAGGAAGCACATATATTGCTTCCTCCACTCAATGGGACACAGCATATACAGACCGACTTAAATGGGATGGTGGTTCTGCGGGATTGGTAGCGGCAACAGGCAGGACTTCTTTGGAACTTGGTTCTATGTCTTTATTGGCTAATACTGGCTCAACAACAATAACCACTTTGGGAACAATAGCAACTGGAGTGTGGGAGGGAACGGCAATTACAGATGCTAATGTGTCAGACACTCTCACTTGTTCTGTGGTATCAGACGCAGATAAAGGTGATATTACTATTTCATCAGGAGTATGGGGATTAGATGATAATCTTAACTTAACTTTTGGAAATACCACTACAACTAATTTGGTGATTACTACTGCTTTAACCTTACCTACTGCTTGGACAGGCGTATTGAGGACTGATAGCGGGGTAGTTTCTACTACAACTGTAGGGGCAGGAACGGTTACGAGTGTAGATTTTAGTGTGCCAACAGGATTAACAATCGCCAATAATCCGATTACTACCTCAGGGACTTTGGCTTTAGGTTGGGATACTGGATATGCTGGAGTTTTAACCGCCTCTACCACTAATTGGCAATCCTTTTATACTACTCCTTCAGGGAGAATAACAGCAGGAACGGGGCTGGGTTGGTCAACTAATACTCTTAACTGGTCTTCTACTGGACTGACTTGGGCGGGGAACGCTATTGGAAATACGGTTGGTGGCACAGGACTGGATACTTCAGCTTGGACTGGAATTGTTAGGGTGGACTCGGGAACATTTTCTACTACCACTGCGGGAGAGTCGTTATTTACCGACGCAGGAACATTTACCTATCTTACATCTACTACTGACGGATTTGCGATTGGTGGAACAACCACCGCTAAAGCTAATTTTTATGTTTATCCTGCTACGGGAGAAGCGACTATTAGATTAGATGAAGCAACTGGTGATGGTGGATTAACGATTAAAAACACAATTGCTGCTGCCGCAAATCGTATATCAATGATTCATTTTAAGGGAGACACTGATGGATTATTAACAATGGCAATGATTAAGGCAAATTGGATGGATTCTTCTACATCAACTGCTGCCTTGACTTTTGAAACAAGAAAAGACGGAGCCAGTAATACAAGAATGGTTATAAGTGTAGATGGGTATATAGGCATAGGAGATGAAAGTCCTGCTTCTTTATTCACAGTTGGGGCAAGTGATGCCTTTCAGGTAAATGCTACTGGGAACATAACTTCTGGTATTTGGAATGGCACACCCGTTGGCACTCAATGGGGAGGGACTGGACAAAATTGGTCAGCAGTGGCAACGGGTTCAATCGCTTACTTTAGTGATACGGGGGCGATGAATACATTAGCTAAAGGAAGCGATACTCAAGTTCTTACATTAGCAAGTGGTATTCCTTCTTGGGCGGCAGCAGCAGGCGGAGGCGAATGGACAGACGGGGGAACCGTTCTTTATCCAAATGAGATAGGATTAGATAATGTTAGTATAGGAACAACCACAGAACACGCAAAACTAACGGTTCAATCTACATCAACTACAGATATCCTCAATCTTTTTGAAACAAGTGGGACAGAGGTGTTTACTGTGTTGGAGAGCGGCAACGTCGGCATCGGGACGACGACGCCTGCATATAAATTACACGTCATGGGAGACATGAATCTTTCTGCAGGAAGTGTTTATAGGATAGACGGAGTTGAGCAATCAGGTTCAAGCAAATGGA
>Ga0180732_1000344_pt1 | contig 42315 bp, 39 predicted proteins | sample KR11_01MetaG_FD_148674 | JGI IMG/M metagenome (GOLD analysis project Ga0180732, IMG submission 148674) | Groundwater microbial communities from the Olkiluoto Island deep subsurface site, Finland - KR11_0.1 MetaG | ecosystem: Environmental > Aquatic > Deep subsurface > Groundwater | place...
TCCAGCGTCGCTATAAATTATAAAATTTTAAAGTGGCCGGAATGCTCCGGAATTGGTGGCCGGAATCAAGCGGAATGGGTGGCCGATTTGTTCCGGAATTGGTGGCCGGAATGGAGCGGAATACGCAGATGCGATCCAATAAAGCTGTTAAGGGATGTATGGGGTAGTTTGAAGCCGGGCGGAGTGCTTATTATCGTAAATCAGGGAGAAGCCGAGCATCGTGCTCAGAAAGACATGCTTCTGTTAGAAAACATTCGACCGGCAGCCGCATTTCAACACCTATCTCAATTATATCAGTATAAATTAGTCAGGTACGTGCTGGTGGCAATCAATGCCGCTTAAGAAAATCGTCACAGGTGGCAAACTCAGCTTGTGAGAAAAAGCGGGCTAAAATGGAAAAAACAAAAAGGGTTTGCAAGTTACTTAAATCACTCGCAAACCCTTTATTTTAACTGGAGGCGGCAATCAGATTCGAACTGATGAATAGCGGTTTTGCAGACCGCTGCCTTACCACTTGGCTATGCCGCCAAAAAATGGAGCGGGAAACGGGATTTGAACCCGCGACTTCGACCTTGGCAAGGTCGCACTCTACCACTGAGTTACTCCCGCTCAAAGAGACCTTTGCAAAACGCCCCCTTTTGCCCAATTGCAGCGTCAGACTCAAATTTTGGCACGCAGTGAAGCTTTAGCGCTATCCTCGAAATACTCAATGTATTCCTACATTTAAAATTTTCGCCTTCCTTGAACTTGAACAAAATTGAGCATTTTTCAAAGGTCTCTCAAGAAGTATGTTTTCTAAATATTTATCTTTATATTGTCAACAATAAAATAACCTGGGAATAAAAGTTAGTCATGCAGAAGATCTCTAAATCTCATGAAATAATCAACCCCGGACCAAACCGTCAACACCAGGGCTGGCCATAAAAAAACTATTCCTATTGCATGAAGATTTATCCCAAAATAAGGATAGTGCAATAAAAGGGGTATTATTGAGGCTATCTGAAAGCCGATTTTGTACTTGCCAAGGATAGATGCAGAGACATCCTTTTTTCTTTCAACAATAATATTCCGAAGACCTGTTACTGCAAGCTCGCGCCCTATAATGATGCAAACCATCCAGGCAGGTATCCATCCGAGAGATGAAAGCATAATAAATGTCGAGGAAACAAGGAGTTTATCTGCAAGTGGGTCCATGACTTTCCCAAAATTAGACACAAGCCCCTTTTTCCTTGCATAAAAACCATCAAGATAATCAGTTATGGCTGCTACACTGAAAAGTATGGCAGCCATAAAAGTACAAAATCTGTTCGGGAATAGAAGGAGAATTACTATTACCGGAATAGCTGCAATGCGATATAGAGTCAAGTTATTGGGATGACTAAATAAGTTCTTTATATTGAATGAAAACATTGGCTTCAGTTTAATACTTTATTTCTGTGCTCTGTTCCAGTCATCAAGAAAAGCTTTAATCCCTTTGTCGGTAAGAGGATGTGATGCAAACTTGCTAAGCACTTCAAACGGAATGGTTGCTATGTCCGCACCCATAAGAGCCGCATCAAGTACATGCAGCGGATTGCGTACGCTTGCCACAATTATCTCTGTATCATATGCATAATTATTGTAAATCTCTAAAATCTGTTCTACCAGCAGAAGGCCATCATGAGAGATATCATCAAGCCGCCCTACAAAAGGGCTCACATAGGTTGCCCCTGCTTTTGCCGCCATAAGCGCTTGAAGCGGGGAAAAGATAAGAGTAACATTTGTCTTTATTCCCTCTTCTGAAAGTCGGCGAGTTGCCTTTATACCATCAATCGTCATAGGAACCTTGACGACAATATTTTCGTGAATGCCTGCAAGCTGGCGGGCTTCCTTGAGCATACCCTCGGTATCCAGGCTGATAACCTCAGCGCTTATAGGGCCGTCAACTATTTTACAGATTTCTTTTAAGATATCTTGAAAATTACCTTCCTCTCTTGCAATGAGAGACGGATTGGTCGTCACCCCGTCAGCCATGCCCATGCTGCTGGCTTCTTTTATTTCTTCTATGTTAGCAGTATCGATAAAAAACTTCATCTATTTAAACCTCCAGTTTCGATGCTCCTTCAAGATGATCTGAAAAAGCAATTAATTTTATAATATTTTACCACAGATTTACACAGAATTACACTGAATTATCAATAGGCCCACTCTCAAGCGAGTTGCTTTGACATAATTTATCAATTGAACTTCGTCCTGATTTCAGTGAAGCTCCGTGTCGTTCCGTGGTGAATTTTTGCTTAATTTTCAAGTACGTTCCTTCTGCTGTGAAGCAATAAACTTGTCTCTGCACTCTGTGCTGCAAAAATATAAATCTTTTCCATCAACCAGGAGATGGACCCCGTTTCTTTTAGGAAAATATGTCTCACAAAAGGGATCTTTGATCATTATGTCATCGACTACATTATCAGTTTTGCCAAAACCAGCCTTACTCTGTGTGTTTTTCAGTTTCCAGAATTTCAGCAACCTGTAGGTAAGATATATTACTCCTGCAAATATTAATAATCGAAACAATATTGAACTACCTTTTGGTGTTTATCATCCAGATTATTCAAAAGATATTGCATATCCATTTTTAAAACAGGATGAACTAATTTTGAATCTATATCACAAATAGGTTTTAACACAAAGCGTCTTTTATGCATTTCAGGATGAGGAATAATAAGTTTAGATGAATTTATTACAATATCATCATAAAAAATTATATCCAGATCTAAAATCCTGGGGCCATACTTAATTCGGTCTTCAGTACGTCCTGTCTCTTTTTCGATTGCTTTCAGTTCACGGAAAAGCTGAAATGGGTCGAGAGCGGTTTCAATTTTTACCGCTGAATTAACAAACCAGTCCTGATCAGTGTAATCAACGGGCTCGGTTTTGTAATAATCCGATTGCCCGGTTATGACGGATCTGCCGGACTTTGTAATCGCAGCCATGCCTTTCCGGCAGTTTAATAATTTGTCTCCAATGTTAGAACCAATAGAGATATAAGCTGTGTGTTTTTCCATTTAGAAACCAATGGCCCGTATCCTTTCGATAACTTCCTTTAACCTTTCCTTGCCGACAGTCAGCGCCATCCTGACATACCCCTCCCCAGCAGGTCCGAATCCATTGCCGGGTGTTACAACTATACCGCCCTTCGAAAGGAGATGGCTTGTAAATTTCGCAGAGGTATATCCTTCCGGAACTTCTATCCATACATAAAATGTCGCGCGCGGTTTTTCTACTGAAAGTCCAAGGCCAATCAGTCCATCAACAAGCACATTCCGTCGTTCTGTATACTCCCTGTTCATGTTTTCCACACAGGCCTGATCACCTTCCAGGGCAGCTATGCCTGCAAGCTGTACTGCCTGAAATGCACCTGAATCAATATTGCTTTTTATTTGACCAAGAGCCTGAATCACTTCTGCCCTGCCTACTGCAAAACCTATACGCCATCCCGTCATATTGTATGTCTTTGACAGGGAATGAAATTCTATGCCCACATCTTTTGCGCCATCTGTCTCAAGGAAACTCATCGGCTTATAACCATCAAAAGCCATCTCTGTATATGCGGCATCATGACAGACAATAATATTGTGCAATTCTGCAAATGAAACAACCCTTTTAAAAAAATCCCCGTCCGCCACCGCTGATGTGGGATTATTGGGGTAGTTAATAAACATCATCTTTGCCTTTTGGGCAATATCTTCCGGAATTGAATCGAGGTCAGGAAGGAAATTATTTTCCTTTAGCAAATCCATAAAATATATCTGCCCGCCGGCAAATTTAACGCCTATCTCATAAACCGGATACCCCGGGCTTGATACAAGAGCAAAATCATTATTATTGATAAATGCGAGGGGGATATGGGCAATTCCCTCCTTGGATCCTATCAGTGTTACAACTTCCTGCTGAGGATCAAGGTCAACGTTAAATCTTCGCTTGTACCAGCGGGCGACGGCCTTGTTAAACTCGTGCATGCCTGTGTATGACGGATACCTGTGATTTGCAGGATCCAGAGCGGCCTTGTTCAATGCTTCAATTATATGCGGAGGGGTCGGCATATCAGGATCGCCGACACCAAGATCGATAATATCTACGCCTTTTTTTCTAACTTCTTCCTTTTGCCTGTCTATCTCCTTGAAAAGATAGGGCGGTAATTTCTTTAATCTGTCTGACTTTTCAATTCGGATCATATACCTTTTATTCCTCTATGTAACGGTTCACGGTTCACGGTTCACGGTTGATCAAAGCATAAAAGAACTACCAACTTAAGGCGAGACATCCCATTTAGATGCAAATTAGATGCAAAAAAATCAATATCCAAAATGCTTCAGTCAATGCATGATGAACTCGTAAAAAGTCGTCACTCCGGTGAAAACCGGAGTCCATAGAAGTTGCAACTATCTGAAAATACTGGATTCCGGCTTTCGCCGGAATGACGGAAAACGGTGTTTTTGGACTTTTTACGAGTTCATCAATGCATAGTTCATTGAAAAAAGTGTGAACTATAAAACCGACAACCGTGAACTGTGAACTGTGAACCGTTATCTCATCCCTAAACTTTCAATGCATCTTCTCCGAGATAGCCCTTATAAATGACACGGGCATCGCCTTCAAGAAAAACATTGTAAAATTTTCCATTATCTTCTTCAAAATAGATATAAAGACACCCCCCGCCTCTTGTGATAACCTTTACAGGAGATTTTCCTTTTGATTTATAATGCATTACAATAGCGGCTGCAATTGAACCCGTCCCGCATGCCAGGGTTTCATCTTCTACTCCTCGTTCATATGTTCGTATTAATATAGTATTATCATTTTGGGAGGATATAAAATTTACATTTGTTCCTGCAGGGGCATATCTGTCATGGAATCTGATCTCTCTTCCTATCTTTACCACATCTACATCATCGATATCGCCAACCGTAATAACTACATGCGGAACTCCTGTATTTACGCTGCTGACCTGCATGGCACCATTCCCCAGTTCAAGATTATAATCTGTCTTGAGATCAATGGGATTCGGCACTTTTATTTTTACCAGGTCGTTTTTAACTTGAGCTGAAACAATCCCGGCTTTTGTTTCAAAAGATACTTCTGCTCCTGAAATCCCGTTTAAATATGCAAAACGCGCAGCGCATCTTGCTCCATTTCCGCACATTTCAGCAGAACTTCCGTCAGCATTAAAAAAACGCCACTTGAAATCAACATTTTCAGATTCCTCCACAAGTATCAAACCGTCAGCACCGACAGACATTTTTCTGCGACAGACTTTAGCAATAAAACCCTGCAAATCACCTTCGTCAACAACTCTATTTCTGTTGTCGATAATAATAAAGTCGTTACCGCTTCCGCTCATCTTGTAGAAAGTAATATCTTTCATAATTAATTCTAACTATTCAGCCGCAGATATACGCCGATCATCACTGATATTTTTTCTTGTATTATCATATATAAATCTTTTGAATTCTGGTTTTTTGCCTTATAGACTTCATAAAAACTTCTAAGAACAATATCTGTAATTTCTTTATATTTAAAATTAAAACTATCTGCGTTCACCTGCCCGCTCGTGCCTCGCAGTGGCAGGCGGGTCTGTGTGAATCTGTGGCTGAATGGTTACGATTGCTTTTCTAAAAACTCCGGTATAGACTCGCCCTCAATTAAGTGCTCGTAGTTCTGCCTCGCCCTGATAACATGAAACCGGTCATCCCTTACCATAACTTCGGCAACCTTAAGCCTTGAACAATAGTTGGATGACATCACAAATCCATAAGCGCCGGCACTCATCACCGCAAGAAGATCGCCCCGCCTTAAATCGGCAATTTTTCGATCAACAGCTAAAAAATCTCCTGTCTCACAAATAGGCCCCACAACATCCGCAACTATTTGTTCACCTTCTATCTCTACGACAGGCTTAATGGCATGAAATGCATTGTACAGAGTCGGTCGTACAAGGTCATTCATGCCTGCATCAACTATAACAAATTCCTTTGCTTTTCCAGGCTTTCTGTAAAGAACCTTAGCAACAAGTATTCCCGCATTCCCTACAATAACCCTGCCCGGTTCAAGGATAAGTTTTATTGATTCACCTTCAATCGCCTGCATAATTGATCTGGCATACTCACCGGGATGCGGAGGTGATTCATCATCATAGGTTATTCCAAGGCCTCCACCCATATCAATGTATTTGATATCAATGTTGAGCCTCCTGAGTTCGTTTATTAGAATTTTTATACGATTAAGGGCATCTTTAAATGGTGCTGCTTCTGTAATCTGCGATCCTATGTGGCAATCAATACCGATAACATCAATATTATTAAGCCTTTCGGCAATTTTATAACCTTCAATTGCAGCTTCAGCGTTAATTCCAAACTTGTTTTTCTCAAGTCCGGTCGAAATATAAGGATGTGTCTTAGGGTCAACATCCGGGTTGACTCTAATGGCAACAGGAGCTTTCTTTTTTAATAACCTTGCCCTATGGTTTATAAGCTCGAGTTCTTCAAGGGACTCGATATTAAACATAAGTATTCCGGCATTAAGAGCATAATCAATCTCATCTTCGCGTTTTCCTACACCGGAATAAACTATTTTTTCGGGAGGAATACCAGCTTTTAAACCACGGTAAAGCTCACCGCCTGAAACAATATCAAGGCCGCCTCCAAGATCCGCAAAAAGTTTTAAAACCGCCAGGCTGGTGTTTGCTTTCGCAGAAAAACATACAAGCCTGTCTATTCCATCAAAGGCATCATTGAATGTAAGAAAATGACGTTTCAAAGTGGCATGGCTGTATAAATAAAAAGGGGTGCCGACCCTTTCTGCAATCAATTTTATGGGAACATCTTCGCAATACATTTCATTGCTGCGATATTGAAAATGATGCATAATCCACCTGTTAGTATAGATTTTCAGATAAATAATTTCACAAGGCTAGAAGGAGAAATCCGAGTAAGTCGTACTGAGTTGTACGTCGTCGAGAATTTCGACTGATAACGCAGTGAAATTATTTATCTGGAAATCTATAAGTGAAATCAACTAAATTGGAGTCCCTGCCGGTCACTCCGTTATTTGTATAGACAACTACTTTATAGATGTACCTGTAACCCTTCTCAATGGCTTCGGCGTACTTTATACTGTCTTCCGTATCCTGGAAGAGAATATCGGCAACTCGTTTAAATATTACCGGACAATTTTCACAATCAGACTCTGAAACCAGTTTTTTGGATCTAAAAACATAAAAACCGCCTAAACCTGACTTAACTTTTCGTTTTACTTCCGGACTAGTCCAGGTCAGCTTAAGCCTGTCTCCATCTAAACTATAACTCAAATCATCTACTATGGGAGGCTCTTCCTGGCCCGGTGGTTTAGGGGGAACTTTTTTGCCGCATCCGGACAAAAAAACAGAAAAAGCAACTATTATTAAAATTTGAACAATAATACTTCTGCAACAATAATTATACATCATACTCGGTGCTGGTTGCTGGCCATTGCTTATTAGCAGTAAAATTAAACAGTTATTCCTCAAATCTTCAATCTTCAATCTTCAATCTTCAATCTTCAATAGTCCCTTGCCTACTGCTTACTGACCACTGACCACTCTTTCTTCCTTAAGGTCATACTCAGCCCGTTTAATAGCAGCCTTGACGTTTTCCGTGGCAGTTCCGCCAAAAGATTTTCTGCGGTCTATCATCTGACTTGTCGTTAAAAAATCAAAAACATCTTTTTTAAAAAGAGGTGAAAATGGTTCCAACTCCTCTATAGTCAATTCATGGAGCTCTTTATTTTCATTGATAGCAAAACTTATAATTTTGCCGACACAACTGTGAGCCTGACGAAACGGCATACCTTTAGTAACAAGATAATCTGCCATATCAGTTGCATTTAAAAATCCTCTGGAGGCAGCTTCAAGCATTACTTCCTTCTTTATTTCAATATTAGGAAGCATCTTCATATAAATTTCTACACAAGCCTTTAATGTATCAACAGCATCAAACAAAAGACCCTTATCCTCCTGCATGTCACGGTTATATGCGAGGGGTAATGATTTCATAATACTTAACAGCGCTATTAAATCCCCAAAGACACGACCGGTTTTTCCGCGCACCAGCTCCGGCACATCCGGATTCTTTTTCTGGGGCATAATGCTGCTTCCGGTTGAAAAAGAATCAGGCAGCTCAATAAAACCAAATTCTGATGATGACCATAAAACAAGCTCCTCGGATATCCGGCTAAGGTGCACCATGCAAAGACTTGCAGCCGCCAAAAATTCTATTATAAAATCTCTGTCAGACACAGAATCCATACTGTTTTCGGATACCTTGGGAAAACCAAGAAGCTCAGCCGTATATTCTCTGTCGATTGGATATGTTGTTCCAGCAAGAGCCGCACTGCCAAGCGGCATTATATTTATGCGTTTTAATGAATCCATGAACCTGCCGCAATCTCTTGAAAACATTTCATAATAAGCCATCATATGGTGAGACAATAGGACGGGCTGCGCTCTCTGCAGATGAGTATAGCCCGGCAAAACAGCATCTATATTGACTTTCGCAAAATCAACAATCAGCTCCCTAAGGCTGATAAGATTCTTTAAAATATCTAAAGTCTCGTCTCTCAGATACATCCTCACATCAAGAGCTATTTGGTCGTTTCTACTCCTGGCAGTATGAAGTTTCTGGGCTACCTTTCCTATATCCTGGAGAAGCCTGGATTCTATATGCATATGTATATCCTCCAGGCTGTCATCAAACTGGAAATTCCCTCTCTCTATGTCAATTTTTATCTTGCTAAGACCCTGTATCAATAATGAAGCATCTTCCTCTGTAATAATAGACTGCTTTGCAAGCATCCTGCAGTGAGCAATGCTGCCTTCGATATCATAAGAATAAAGCCGTTTATCTATATTAATCGATGATGTAAATGCTTCTACAAATCTATCTGTTTTTTCAGAGAATCTTCCATTCCAGAGCTTTTCAGACATATATATGACCTCATTACTTATTTAGTGCTTGAACGAAAACTAGAAAATTTTTTCAAGTTCAAGGAAAGCGCAAATTTTAACCACAGGAATACATTGAGTATTTCGAGGATAGCGCTAAAGCTTCACTGCGTGCCAAAATTTAAGCCTGACGCAGAAATTGGGAAAATTAGCAGTTTTCGTTCAGGCATTATTTAGCATATTCTGAATACGCAATCTAAGCGCATTAAGACGTATAAAACCTTCAGCATCTTTCTGGCTGTATACATCGTCGTTTTCAAAAGTGGCAAAATCTTTGCTGTAAAGAGATTCATCGGATTTACGACCCAGCACACGACAGTTTCCTTTATAGAGTTCAAGTCGTACAATCCCTGAAACATTTTTCTGCGTCATGTCTATCATATTCTGCAGAAGCTTCATTTCCGGCGAAAACCAGAAACCATTATAGACTATCTCAGAATACTTGGGTATCAGCGAATCCCGAAGATGCATTACTTCTCTGTCCATGGTAATCGACTCAACAGCTATGTGCGCAAGCCTTAAAACAGTGCCACCTGGAGTTTCATAAACGCCTCTGGATTTCATGCCGACAAAACGATTTTCAACAATATCCGCTCTGCCTATGCCATGCCGCCCCCCCAGCCTGTTAAGTTCCTTTAGGAGTTTAGCAGGAGACATATTAATATCATTTATTGCTACAGGGTTGCCCTCTCTAAAAGTTATTTCTATTATCTCAGGTTCATCTGGCGCATTCCTGGGAGAAACTGTCAGAGTAAACATATCCTCAGCCGGTTCTCTCCATGGATCTTCAAGAATTCCTCCTTCGTAACTTATGTGAAGCAGATTTCTGTCGGTGCTGTATGGCTTTTCAGGTGTTGCTGGGACATTTATCTTATGTTTTCTTGCAAATTCCATGAGAGAAGTTCGTGAGTTAAGCTCCCATTCACGCCAGGGAGCAATAATACGAATATGAGGATCCAGCGCCAGGTAACTCAGCTCAAACCTGACCTGGTCATTTCCTTTGCCGGTTGCACCATGGCTTACCGCATCCGCCCCCTCGATTTTCGCAATCTCCATCTGACGTTTTGCAATAAGTGGACGGGCGAGAGATGTGCCTAAAAGATATTGGCTCTCATATATTGCATTTGCACGAAATGCCGGAAATACATAATCAGCAACAAATGTTTCCTTGAGGTCATCTACGTAAACCTTTACTGCGCCGGTCTTTAAGGCCTTTTCTTCTATATCATTAATCTCTTCTTCCTGACCTATATCAGCCGAAAATGCAACCACATCGCATTTATAACTTTCAATCAGCCATTTTAAGATTACAGATGTATCCAGACCGCCTGAATAGGCCAAAACAACTTTTTTAATTTTCTCCGACAAATTAAACTCCTTGAATTCATTTTATCAATACTTCCAGGATAGCCTTATGCATATGAAGTTTATTCTCAGACTGATCCCAGACAACAGAATGCGGCCCCTCCAGAACTTCTTCGCTTATCTCTTCACCCCTGTGAACCGGAAGGCAGTGCATTATAATAACATCTTGAGAAGAATTTTCTAATAGCTCTTTATCAACATGAAAAGGTTCGAAAACACGTGCCCTTGCTTTCTGTTCGCTCTCCTGCCCCATGCTGGCCCATACATCAGTATAAATAACATCGGCATTTTTTGCCGCCTCAACAGGATCTGAAGTTACTATAATGCTACCGTGGCTTCTTTCCCGAGCCTTCTCTAATATATCCGTATCAGGATAGTATCCTTCGGGGCACGCAAGCACAAGGTTTAAACCCAGAACAGCTGCGGCATTTATCCATGAGTGGGACACATTATTCCCGTCTCCAACCCAGGTTATCTTCAGGCCCTCATAACCACCCTTGTGCTCTATCACCGTCATTAAATCGCTTAAAACCTGGCATGGATGGTACAAGTCGGTCAAAGCATTAATAACCGGAATGGCAGAGAACTCTGCAAACTCTTTTAAAAGATCCTGAGAATAAGTTCTAATGGCAAGACCATCCAAATATCTCGAAAGGACTCTGGCGGTATCTCTAACAGGCTCATTCCTGACCATCTGTGTATCCTTTGCGCTTATGAAAATTGAAGCGCCGCCAAGCTGAATCATTGCCACCTCAAAGGAAAGGCGTGTGCGAGTAGATGGTTTGTCGAATATAAGACCAAGTGTTTTTCCTGCAAGAGATCTTTCTTCAATGCCCTTCTTTTTATTTTTTTTCAATTCCAGGGCTCGCTTGAAAAACAGCTCAAAATCCTCCTTTTCAAGATCTAAAAGAGTTAGAATATCTTTGTTCATAATGACCTCTCAAACCAAGCTGTCAAATAACTCATCCATGCATGCAACCAGAGAGTCGATTTCCTCTTTTCCTATGATAAGAGGAGGAATAAAGCGCAGAATATTACCTTGAATGCAGTTGATTAAAAACCCCTTTTCCATGCATGCTTTTACGATTTTGTCTCCATCAATTTTGATCTTCATGCCGAGTAAAAGGCCGATTCCGCGAACGTCAACAATTGATTTATGCCTGTCTTTCAGCCAGAAAAGCCTTTGCTTGAAATATTCTCCAATCTTTCGGCCGTAATCTATAATATTTTCTTCAATAAGGATCTTAACAACTTCAAGTGAAGCTGCTGTAACAACCGGTGTTCCCCCGAAAGTTGAGGCATGTGAACCAGGTACAAATACCTCAGCGATATGTTCTTTAGCCAGCATAGCGCCTATCGGCAATCCATTGGCAAGGGCCTTTGCCAGGGTCATTACATCAGGTTCTATCCCGAAATTCTCATAGGCAAAAAGCTTCCCTGTACGGCCAAGCCCTGTCTGGATTTCATCAAAAATCAGAAGTATGCCTGTCTCATCACAAATTCGTCTAACATTTTTAAGATATTCAGGAGCAGGACAGCGAACACCTCCCTCGCCCTGGATCGGCTCAATTATAACCGCACATGTTGAAGGATTGATTTTACTGCGCAAGGCTTCAATGTCATTGAACGGAACAAAATCAAAACCGCCAAGTACCGGATCAAATCCCTTGCGTATCTTTTCCTGGCCTGTTGCAGAGAGGGTTGCCATAGTGCGCCCGTGAAAAGATTTTTCCATGGCGATTATCCTGCAGCGGCCTTCTTCGCCTTTATCATTGAAATATTTTCTCACCAGCTTTATAGCCGCTTCATTCGCTTCAGCTCCACTGTTACAGAAAAAAACTCTGTCCGCAAAACTGTTATTAACAAGCCATGATGCAAGCTCTATCTGGGGTAGTGTATAATAAAGGTTGGAAACATGAAAAAGAATTTTCGCCTGTTTTGAAAGGGCTTTTGCAACTCTGGGATGCGCATGCCCGAGGTTGCATACCGCAATTCCAGCAACAAAATCCGTATAAGCTCGCCCATCTGAATCCCAAAGGGTGCATCCTTTGCCTTTTGTTATAACAATAGGAAATCTATTGTAAGTTTTTGCTATTACTTTATCTGCCTTATTTATTATTTCGCTTTTTATAATTTTCATGTCGCAACTTCAGTTCCGATTCCTTTATCAGTAAAGAGTTCGAGCAGCAAAGCATGGCGCTTGCATCCATTTATAATATGAACTTTTTCAACATCATTCTTAAGCGCATTGAGAGCGCACTCGATCTTTGGAATCATTCCCCCTGAAATTGCTTTATCCTCAACCATCTTACTGATTTTTTGCGTATCAATTGAAGGTATTAAGGCGCCCTCAAGGTCTAGGACTCCATCAACGTCGGTAAGAAATATTAGACGTCCTGCAGAAAGAGCTATTGCGATTCTGCTTGCCACAATGTCTGCATTTATATTGTATGTTTCACCTGAATCACCCACGCCGACCGGCGCAATAATTGGGATAAAACCCTTCACTGTCAGTGTATTTATGATATCAGGATTTATCCGAGTAACATCTCCAACCATACCGGGATCAATTATCTCAGGGGGTTTATCCATATCCGCCTGATATACGATATGCAGTTTTTTGGCTGATATAAGCCCTCCATCTTTGCCGCTCAAGCCCACGGCCTTACCGCCCTGCTTATTTATTTGAGCAACTATCCCCTTGTTCACCTTACCGCCAAGGACCATTTCTACAACATCCATTGTAGCTTCATCTGTAAGGCGCATACCCCTGACAAACTTTGGATGTATACCCATCTGCTCAAGCACAAGGTTAATTTGCGGTCCTCCGCCATGAACAACAACCGGATTCATGCCGATAAATTTCAGCAAAGTTATGTCTCTGGCGAAATCTTCCTTTAACTTCTCATCAACCATGGCGTGTCCGCCATACTTGATAACAATTGTCATACCATAAAAACGTTTTATATAGGGCAACGCTTCAATAAGTATGTCAGCTACATTTGGAGTCATAGTATATATCTTCTAAGATCCTCGTCGTCTTTGATATCCTTTAATTTGTCTATCACATACTGCCCGTCAATTACTATTTTTCTATCTTTAGCTTCTTTAATGTCTGAAGCACCAAAAAGAATGTCTTCGAGCATACATTCCATGAGCGTATGAAGTCTTCTTGCTCCTATGTTCTCAGTAAGATTGTTAACCTCTTCAGCAATCCGCGCTATTTCATCGACAGCATCGTCCTCAAAGACGACCTCAACATCTTCAGTCTTTAAAAGCTCAATATACTGAAGAAGCAACGCGTTTTTAGGTTCGGTCAGTATCCTTATAAAATCTTCTTTTCCAAGAGAGTCGAGCTCTACTCTGATGGGAAATCTTCCCTGAAGTTCCGGTATCATATCAGAAGGTTTGAGCGTGTGAAAAGCTCCTGACGCTATAAAAAGAACGTGATCTGTTTTAACCGGGCCGTACTTGGTGGTAACTGTACTCCCCTCAACAATAGGAAGAAGATCTCGCTGAACCCCCTCCCTGGACACATCCGGCCCATGCCCGCCGTTCTTCCCGACAATTTTATCTATTTCATCGAGAAAAATTATCCCCGACTGCTCAACCTTCTCGATTGCCATGCTTATAACTTTATCCATATCTACAAGGGCTTGGGCCTCTTCCTGGGCAAGAATTTCCATGGCTTCAGGCACTTTAATTTTTCTACTCTTTTTACTCTTGGGCATCATTCCACCTAACATGTCTTTGAAATTGATGCCCATTTCTTCCATCCCCATGCTTGAAAAAATTTCCACAACAGGCATGGCTCTTTCTGAAACATCAAGGTCCACAAATCTGTTGTCAAGTTTTCCTTCACGAAGCATGGCGCGAAGCTTTTCTCTTGTAGAAGAAGTTTCATCTCTGTTACTGGTTACAAGCTCAAAGGGTATTTCTTTTAAATCTTCGTTGCTCTGGGACTGCTGAACCCTTGGCTTTGGAAGAAGCAGGTCAAGCATTTTTTCTTCGGCAATCTGCCATGCCTTTTCCTTAACAGCTTCCTTTTCTCTTGATTTTAGCCTGTTTACAGTTAGTTCGACAAGATCCCTTATCATCGACTCAACATCCCTGCCAACATATCCAACTTCGGTAAACTTGGAAGCTTCAACCTTTACGAACGGAGAGTCAGTCAAAAGAGACAATCGCCTTGCGATTTCGGTTTTTCCTACCCCTGTAGGGCCAATCAATATAATATTTTTTGGCATAATTTCTTCACGAATGTCTTCCGGAACATGCTGCCTTCGCCAGCGGTTCCTTAAGGCAATCGCAACAGAACGTTTGGCTTTGTTCTGACCAATAATATATTTATCAAGTTCCTCAACTATTTCTGATGGTTTCAGATTACTCATATCAGCTTTCTAATTCTTAAATTTCTTCTATTGTTAAAGAATCATTTGTAAATACACAAATGGATCCCGCTATTTTCATCGCCTCTTCCACAATACTTTTTGCATCAAGATCTGAGTGCTTTATAAGTACAGTTGCCGCCGCCAGAGCAATTGTGCCTCCAGAGCCTATACCCATAACGCCTTCATCCGGCTCTATAACATCACCGCTTCCTGAAATAAGGAACATATTTGTTTCATCCGCCGCTATCATTATCGCCTCAAGGCGCCTTAAATACTTGTCGGTACGCCAGTCCCTGGCCAGTTCAACCGCGCCGCGCGTCAAATTCCCGTTGTAACGTTCCAGTTTTGCTTCAAGGCGCTCAGACAAATTCAAAGCATCGGCGGTAGCGCCGGCAAATCCTACAATTATCTTGTCATTATAGATCCTTCTGACTTTTTTGGCATGATGTTTTACTATGGTATTATTCATGGTGACCTGACCATCACCTGCAACTGCCAGTTTCCCCTTATGCCTAACAGCAAGAATAGTTGTTCCATGAAAATTCATAATATGATCTACCTTCTAGGATGAGACTTGTCATATGTTTCCATCAGCCTGTCGATACTAACATGTGTATATTTCTGTGTGGTCGAAAGGCTTTTATGGCCTAATAGTTCCTGAACCACTCTCAAATCCGCCCCTGCATCAAGCATATGGGTTGCAAATGTGTGTCGCAGTGCATGGGGTGAAACCGGAACCATAAGGCTGCATTCTTTAACCAGCTTGTCCAGGATGCGTGCAATTGATCTTGGAGTAAGGCGGCCATTATTTTTATTTAAAAAAAGCGGTCCATTCTCCTCGATTTGCAAATCACTTTCTCTATGCAATTTATCTCTATATGCCTTTATAGCCCTTAAAGCCTTATCCCCGATAGGGACAATTCGCTCTTTGTCTCCTTTACCAAGCACGCGGATCATACTTCTATTAAAATCCACATTAAAAACATTCATTCCAGCAAGTTCAGATACACGTATCCCCGTAGAATAAAGGGTTTCAAAAATAGCACAATTCCTCAGCCCCAGCCGACTATCGGTCTTAATCGAATCCAGCAGACGAAACATATCATCAACTGTAAGATAAGCAGGAATCGTTTGTTCCTGTTTGGGCGTATGTATCAATTCCGCCGGGTTATTCTGAATTATGCCATGCTTGATAAGATGTCTGAAAAAAGAACGTATAGCCGAAAGCTTGCGTGCTATAGTGGATTTTTTGTTCTTCTTGTGTAATAATCCCAGATATCCCCTTATCATCAGAGAGTGAACTTCATTTGCTTTAAAATCATATGTTTTATTCTGCTTCTTGTTACCTCTAATTCTACTCTGTACGAGAAAATCCGCAAATTCATTCAGATCATGCAAATAAGCACGAGAGGTATTAACTGAATAACCTTTTTCAGAGGATAAGAATTCAACATAAGACTTGATCAGGTTCTGCAAATTATGCGAACTCATTAAATTTCATCACCATCAAATGTAACCAGGGATTGGCATCCTTCATTTTGTAGTTTACACTTCTTCAACATTTACGGATGCCAGCCATTACCAGTTAGCCGTTAGCTATTAGGCAAAAAGTTCTATAAAAACGAACTGTTAAGCTAAAAGCTAATAGCTTTCTCACAAAGTTTTCAAATAAATTATGCGGCTTTGCGCGTTTTTTTCTTCAGCCTGATAATACGGCGCTTATAAATAGCCGCCATTTTATTATCGTTTGATTCAAGAAACGTTCCCCTTTTTGCCTTAAGCTCTCCGATCTTTTTCTTTATTTCACGAACCTCTGAGCTGGTCTTTTTCCCGGATTCTATTTCAATCCCTTTAGCCAGTTTTATCGCATTGATAAGTTCAGCCTTATTCATTCCGTGGACACCTGTAATATCAGGAATCGCGAGGGCAACCTCTCTCAGCTCCTTGGCTGTCATCTTTTCCAAGGGTTTTTCCTTGGCTTCCTTTTCCTTTTTTTTGGAACCCATAAACAGTAAATCTCCTTTTAATGTATTTAAAGAACGAGCGGAGGCTGCAAAGCCCCCGAATTTCATGTTAACCGATTGAGACCTTTGCAAAACGCCCCCTTTTGCCCAATTAGCGCTATAAAGCTTCACTAAAGTGCCAGCGTCAGACTCAAATTTTAAGCCTCGAAATACTCAATGTATTCCTGCATTTAAAATTTTCGCCTTCCTTGAACTTGAACAAAATTGAACATTTTTCAAAAGTCTCAATTTGTGACTTCTAACATAAAAAAAGGATTCATAAACCATTTTTTTTTATTATGTCAATAAATAAAGGTAAATTTTAATCCACAGGTTACGCAGACCCGCCTGCTGCTGCCCCGCCTGCCTCGCGTTGCGAAGCATTGCGGGCAGGGAGGCACAAGCGGGCAGGTTACGCAGATTTTTCTGCCTGTGCGTTTAGATTGTAAAAAGCAGATGAGCAATACCCCGCAGCTTGAAATTGCCCCCTGACTCCTAATCCCTGTTTTCTGATCCCCGACCCCTGACCACTAACCACTAATCCCTGTTTTTTTCATTATCCATAAGTTTCAACAGCGGCCTGAAAAGATCCATTGGAAATGGGAATATGGTTGTCGTAGTATTTTGCTCTGCCGACATCTCCCGCATTGTCTGGAGATATCTAAGCTGCAAAGCCATAGGTTTTTTTTCAATTATTTCCGCTGCCTGTGCAAGCTTTGCTGCTGCCTGATATTCGCCCTCAGCATTGATAATTTTCGCACGACGTTCTCTCTCAGCCTCAGCCTGTTTTGCCATCGACCTTTGCATTTCCTGAGGCAGGTCAATGTGTTTAAGCTCAACTGTTGCAACCTTTATTCCCCATGGATCTGTATGTGTATCGAGTATTTCCTGTAATTGTAAATTTATTTTTTCCCTTGCAGATAATAGTTCATCCAGCTCTGCCTGACCGCACACACTCCTTAAGGTTGTCTGTGCAAGTTGAGACACTGCATAATTGAAGTTTTCAACCTCTACTATGGCTTTTATCGGATCAATTACCCTGTAATACATGACTGCATTAACTTTTACAGAAACATTATCTCTGGTAATAACGTCCTGAGGATCTACGTCCATGGCTACAAGACGCATGCTGACTTTCAGCATTTTATCAACAACAGGAATCAATATAATCAGCCCCGGTCCTTTTGCCTTTATAACGCGTCCAAGCCTGAATATTACCCCGCGTTCATACTCATTCAAGATCCGTATTGCCGAGGTCAGGAAAAAAACAACAAGTATTATTATGGCTATTGCAGCAAACATTTTATCTCCTTTGGTAACAGTTCACGGTTCACGGTTCACGGTTCACGGTTCACAGTTCACGGTTGATCAAAACATAAAACTGTTAACTGTAAACCGACAACCGAACTAATCAATCGGCTCCACCTCTAAAACAAGGCCAACAAGCTTCACCACCCGGACCTTTTTACCCTGTTCTATTATATCCTTTGAAGTCGCATTCCACAGCTCGCCATGAACAAATACTTTGCCTTCCGGCTTTATATCTGTTTTCGCCACCCCGATTTCTCCGACAAGTCCTTTTGCGCCTGTCTTTGGTTTTGAGAACTGTGCTTTAAAAACAAAACCGGCAACAGCAACAAAAAAAGCTGAAACTATAACCACCGTCGGCACAAATACCGTCCATGATAGTCTTAGTCCGGGAGCGCTGCTTTCGAACAACATAAGGGATCCCAGTAGAAGTGAGGCAATACCTGCTATGCTTAGAAGACCATAACTTGTAATCTTCATCTCCATTATAAAAAAAATTATAGAAAGTATGATAAGAAGAAAGCCGGCATAGTTAACAGGGAGAGTCTGAAATGCAAAGAAAGCTAAAATTAACGAAATTGCGCCAATTACTCCAGGGAAAACAGCACCCGGCTGAGACAGTTCAAAATAAAGCCCGGCAAGACCTATCATCATAAGGATATACGCAATATTGGGATCGCTTATGGTTTTTAATATCTTTGTCCTTAAGGTTTCTTTCAGAATTATCTTATTTGCATTGTCGAGTTTTAATATCCATTTGTCTTCTATTCTGCGCCCGTTTATCTTATTTATCAAATCATCCAGGTCGTTCGCTATAATATCTATTACATTTTCTTCAAGAGCCTCGGTTTCAGTAACAGAAACGCTTTCACGTATAGCCTTTTCAACCCAAACAGCGTTTCTCCCGCGCTTTTCAGCAATGCTTTTCGCGTGAGCAACCATATCATTAATCAGCTTTTCGGATATGGTTTCTCCGATTTCTTTACCACCTGCCCCTACCGGATGCGCAGCCCCGATATTTGTTCCAGGAGCCATAGCAGCAATATGTGCCGCCATGGTTATCATAACACCTGCTGAGGCGGCTCTTGCCCCACTTGGGGAAACATAAACAACGACCGGCACCTTGCTTCCAAGTATGGCCATTACAATTTCTCTCATAGATTCGGCAAGACCGCCAGGCGTATCAATCTCAATAATAATACAGGAAGCATTATGTTCCGATGCCTTTTGAATTCCGCCTTTTATATAATCGACCACGCCTGGATTTATAGAACTTGATATTTTGGCTATATAAACATCATTCTGATCCGAAAAACAGTTCTCAGGATTAAATGCCAGAAAGAACAAAAGAGCAACAATAGAAAATTTGCATTTTATAAAGCGCATTTCTTTATCAGCTCCCCATCTCATTCATTAACATTTTCATATCTTCCCAAACATCACGCTTTTTATCAGGATTTCTAAGAAGATACGCAGGATGATATGTGGGTAAAACCATTATGCCCTTGTATTTATGGAAATTCCCTCTGAGCCTCGAAATGGGTTCTTTTGTTTTTAAGAGTGTCTGAGCTGCAAAAGTTCCAAGTGCGCAAATAAAATCAGGCTTTAATACCGCTATCTGCCGCTGTAAAAAAGGTGAACAGGCAAGTATCTCGTCAGGCAGAGGATTCCTGTTCTCAGGAGGCCTGCACTTTATTATATTGCAGATATAAACCTGCTCTCTTGTTAATTTTATAGCCTGAATTATCTTAGTAAGAAGCTGGCCCGCAGCTCCGACAAAAGGCCTGCCACTCTGGTCCTCCTCATATCCAGGCCCTTCGCCGACAAATACAAGTTTTGCGCTATGATTGCCCTCACCAAAGACAATATTTCTACGATTGTCACAAAGTCCGCACCGACGGCAGTCACCCAGGTCTTTACGGATTGATTCCAGTGTCTCGGGCAAAGATGTTTGTTTGCTTCCCCAACTTTCAATAGTATTAAGGCTTTCTTTTGAGCAATCAAACCCCCTGCATCCTGATGCGGCTAAAAATCTAAGGTGGTTTTTAATTTCCTCGATTGCTGAATTAAAACCTTTAATATTCACTTTCTCAAATGATTCCCTTTTATCAGCTCAACATGGTTACAATTCGATCAAGAAGAATATCTGCAACCTCATCTTTTTCCATTTCACGGAGCGACTCGGTTGTTCCGTCTTTATAAAAAAACGTTACTTTGTTGGTATCTGAGCCGAAACCGGATGAGGGATGACCGACAAGGTTCCCGACAATTATATCAAGATTCTTTCTAACAAGCTTATCAATTGAATTTTTTTCAAGATTCTCTGTTTCTGCTGCAAATCCTACAAGCAAGCGGTTCTCTTTTCTCCTGCCAAGTTCTTCCAGTATATCCTGATTTCTTTGCAGAGACAAAACCATCTCATCCTTTTCCTTCTTAATTTTCTGTTGAGAAAAATCAACAGGTCTGTAATCTGAAACCGCTGCTGCCTTTATAATAATATCTGCATCTTCCATATGCTCAAACACAGCAAGGGCCATATCTTCTGCAGAACGTACCTTGATTACAGTTACATTTAACGGGTCTGGAAGGCTTGTCGGGCCTGTTACCAGGACAACGCTGCCCCCTCTTTTCTCGGCAGCGCTTGCAATCGAATAACCCATCTTGCCTGAGGACGGGTTGCTTAGAAACCTGACCGGATCAATGTATTCCTGAGTTGGGCCGGCAGTTACAAGTACATTTTTACCTTTCAGGTCTTTTGGTGAAAGGCAGAATAATAACCTCTCAAGTATATATTCCGGTTTAGGAAGGCGGCCGGGCCCGCTTGTGCCGCAAGCAAGTTCTCCGGACTCAGGTTCTATGACAAAAAGTCCATCCTCCCTTAATCTATCAAGATTCCTTTGAAGCGCTTTGTTCCGGTACATATTTGTATTCATTGAGGGACAAATTATTACCGGAGATGTAACTGCAAGCACCAATGTGCTAAGGGCGTCATCAGCTATTCCATTTGCTATCTTGCCGATAATATTTGCTGTTGCAGGAACTATAAGCAGGGCGTCTGCCTTCTCTGCCCAATCTATATGTCCTATATGCCCGCTTTTGCTTCCGACTTTCTCAAAAAGACTTGAGCAGACCGACTGGCCGGATAATGCTTCAAAAGTCAGCCGACCGACAAATGCCTGGGAATTCTCAGTCATAAATACCTTGACATTTGCGCCATGTCTTTTAAGAAGTCTTAATAATTCTACACTCTTGTATGCTGCGATACCCCCGCAAACACCAAGCACGATATTTTTATTTTCTATAAGTTTCATGATGTTATCTTGCCGGTAATGAAAACTATTTCAACAACTCTGACTCAACTTCATTAACCCTCGGTGCAACCCATATTTCAACACGAGTATTAAAAAATCCTTCGATAATTTTAATCATGCAACTCCTGTTTTCTTTCTGAAACAGCATTATACTTAAAGGAGACGATTTAAATGAACCTAAAATCATCCAGTTATCTTTAGCCATGCTGCTTTTAAAAAACTTAATCAATGAATCGACCTTCACTCGACCCTTGTAGGCATTAACCCCTGCTATAAAACCCGAAGTTTCCAATACAAAAGTTAACTCTTCCACAACTTTTAACTCAGCCGGTACAAGTACATCTCCGAAGTCACAATATAAAGGTTGAGGTCCTTTTTCCTTTTGTTCTTTTGCCGAGGATTTTGAATCGTTCTTGCTGGATTTTAAACTTGCACATCCATTAACTAAAACAAAAAAAGCAGTTATTATTCCAATAAATGCTAATACAATTCTTGTCCGCTTTGATTTTGTCATATTCATACCTCCTGGTTTTATAAATATTGCTTAAATTTTTTCAATTTTTGCAGCCTGTTATAACTTACTTGCAGATAAATCCATTTACTGAATAACTTTTCAAGAATTTCTCTGTCTTTTCTTTCTTTTTCATTAAGTTTCTTCTCGACTCCGGAAAGTAGATCATTAAGCTCCCGGCTTTCAGGATGATGTTTTAACAGGTATCTATAGATCTCAGATGCTTTTGCAAAATAGCCCTGTTCAGCATATACATTAGCCATGGTCTTTGTATAAAAATCAGTTTGATTATTCATCTTTTAACTTTATGCTCACCGTTATTTTTAAGCTTAAATATCACCTCGTCTTCACCTATAAGACCGAGTTCTCGTCTAACCACATCTTCAATATATCCTGGGTCATGTTCCAATCGATCGCTTTCACGATATAAAGAAAGATTATCCATGGTAATCTCAGCATTTTTTTCTATCAACCTGTGTCTCTCTTTTTTCAGCAGGTTAAGATCAACCAGTCCATTATCACCGAAAATAATAAATAAAAGCAAAGAAAATATAATCAGTATTGATAAAGATAATAGAATTTTTTGCTTCAAACTCATTTTGAGACCTTTGAAAAATGTTCAATTTTGTTTAAGTTCAAGGAAGGCGAAAATTTTAAATGCAGGAATACATTGAGTATTTCGAGGCTTAAAATTTGAGCCTGACGCCGGCACGAAGTGAAGCTTTATGGCGCTATTTGGGCAAAAGGGGGCGTTTGGGAAAGGTCTCACTTTATGCTCATGCTCCTTTTAACAACACTCAAAACTTTCTCAAGCTCCTGACTTTTGATAAAAAAAGAAAAAAAACCATAGAAAACAAGGCCGGCAAATATGCTGCCCATGAGTCCGAAAAAAAGACCGATTAAAGTTTTTTCCCCTGATGGTATAATTAATAGTGCGGTTGCCCAGACAGATGCTCCCATTATAAAGGAACCCGCCATTGTTTTGCAGGCTGATTCAGAGATGCTTTTCCATCCCAACAATCCAAGCTTGACCTTTAATGCACGGGCAAGGAGCCAAAAATTAAGCATGGAAGCCAGCGAAGTTGCAAGAGCGAGCCCGCTGTGACCCATATACCGCATAAGAATAATACTAAATATTATGTTTGCAACAACAGATATTACACCCATCCGTACCGGCGTTTTAGTATCCTGAAGAGCATAAAATGTTGAAACAACTATCCGTACAGCCGAAAATGCCCACAAACCAACACCATAATATAAAAGAGCCGATGCCGTCAATCTTGTGGTTTCAGCATCAAAAGCCCCTCTTTTAAAAAGCAGCTCAACTATAGGCTCTCTTAGAACTATAAGTCCTACCATAGAAGGGATTGTAATAAAAAGAATCAATCTCATGGCATAGGCAAAGGTATCCCTGAGAGAATCGTAATCCTGAGCAGATGCCTGCCTTGAAAGGCTGGGCAGTACGGCTGTTGCCGTTGCTATAGCAAAAATCCCTAAAGGAAACTGAACCAGCCTGTCAGCGTAGTAAAGATACGAAACGCTCCCTTCGGGCAGTAAAGAAGCCAGAAGAGTCCCGATTAATATGTTAATCTGATAAACTGCAGCACCGAATACGGTAGGAAGCATCAGCAAGCCCACCTTTTTCAGCATGGGATGATAGGTTTTAGTTTTTTCCCAGAAATAAAAACCTTTTTTTATAAGAAATGGAAGCTGAAGTGCCAACTGTAAAAAACCACCTATCAGAACCCCGATTGCAAGACCTGTTACCGGTTCAGCCATGTGAGGAGATATAAAAAGAACAGCACATATCATGGCAAAATTTAAAAAAACAGGGGCGAGAGCCGGTGCGGCGAAATGACCTAATGCATTAAGAATGCTCATGCAAATAGCGACAAGGCCTATAAAGAAAATGTACGGGAACATAATACGGGTCAGAGTAACTGTAAGTGAAAATTTTTCAGGTGAGACAGTAAAACCTGGAGCTGTTATACGTATTATTATCGGAGATAAAAAAATACCGATAATGACGGTAATAACCAATATTACGGAAAGCAGCCTTATTGCAGACCTTGCTAATTTAAAGGCTTCATTCTTACCTTGATTTGTAAGGCATTCAGTAAAGACAGGAAGAAATGCAATGCTTAGAGAACCCTCAGCTAAAAGGCTTCTTAATAAATTTGGAATTCTGAAAGCCACAAAAAAGGCATCCGAGCTTAGTCCTGCCCCAAAGAACCAGGCTATTACAACATCTCTTACAAAGCCGAAGATACGGCTTAATAAAGTTGATGCACCGACGACGCCTGCGGCTTTTGTTACACGAGTGTTTTCAGACATATAAATAACAGTTTACGGTTCACAGTTCATGGTTGGCTACTTTGCGCTTTTCATATGCCAGTCCAGGCTTCTTTGTTAGACGGTGTATTTTTTAAATTGCAACAAATTTTCTTGACAGTCATATTTTAGAATAATATATACAATTTTAAATCTTTTAGAAAGGAGTTTATATTGGCTAATCATAAATCAGCATTAAAACGCGCTACGCAGAATGAAATTAGACGCATGCGAAATAAGTCTACAAATACCAGAATTAAAAAGGTAACCAAGGAAGTACAACTATCTTTAAATGAAGATTCCAGCGAAATGACTTTAAAAAAGCTTAATACAGCACAGTCAGTAATTGACAAAGCAGCAAAAAAAGGTGTGATCCATAAGAAAACAGCTGCCAGAAAAATATCCCGCCTGTCAAAACTTATAGTCGCAACCGCCACCTAAATATTTTAATCCATAGAAAATATGTAAAAGTTCACCACGGATTTTCACGGAATTACACTGAATTATTAAAATATTCTTCTCAACATTATAACCATGACCAAGTTTATCTATATACTTCCCATGCTGCACCTACTTGAGGAAGTTATTTCGTCCCCGTTCCTTGCTCGTTGTTTATAATTTTCAGTGAAATTCAGTGCCCTTCCGTGGTAAGCTTTTACGGAAATCTAATCTATAGAACAGGTTCTAAAAATTGTCCGTTAAACGATTATAAACCTTTTCCGCAAGTCTTTTGGAAAGAGTTATAATAGCTTGCTGTCGGTTTCTTTCTGTTGCCTGTTTATCGGATGCCACAATATAGTCTTCGCTTTCTGCAATGTCTTTTGCTGACCATATTACTTTGCCGGTCGGATCCGTCAATTTCAAACTCAGCGTTACAATTGCCCGCCTTTCAAGCGATGAGTATGCATCCCTGTGGGAAATTGCATCAATACGCATGGATTGAATAACTCCCGAAAGAATACCATCGGCACTATCTTCTTTCGTTAAAACAACTCTCCCCTGAGTGGTAATTTCATAAATAAGATCATTTGTAAAAATATTTTCCGCTCCGGTTTCAGAGGTACGGTTTTCGAGCATTTTTATTGAAAGGCTTTTTATGCCTTTCGGCAAATCGCCACCGCCTCTAAAACTGTATCCACATGATGAAAAAACAAACAAGAGACAAAAAACTATCCAAATATTAATCTTATTATTAGAAAACATTTTCCAATCTTTTCGTAATAGTTCACCACGGATTTTCACGGAATTACACTGAATTATCAATAGACTACCCCTCTCAAGCCATTTATTTTGAAATAATTGATCAATTGGGCTTCGTTCTGATTTTTTATCTTTTTTTATGGCCTTGTTTTCTACGGCACATTTTAAATTTAATTGCATGCCACTTTCGGGTTCATTTCAAAAGACACGGAGCGCCGTGCCCTTACAGTGAAACTCCGTGTCGTTCCGTGGAGAACTATTACATTTTTCCTTTTTTATCTTATATAACAATATTAACCAGCTTTTTCTTCACAACTATAATTTTTCGAACAGCCTTACCCTTTATAAACTTTTTAACACGCTCATCTGAAAGGGCCATTTCTTTTATGGCATTATCATCTGTATCAGCATCAATATTAAACCTGCTTCTAAGCTTGCCGTTAACCTGGACAACAATTAAAAGCTCATCTTTAGACAAAGCTTCCTTATTATATTCAGGCCATGAAGCTAAAAGTATACTAGACTCATATCCCAATGCTTCCCAGAGTTCTTCGGCAAAATGGGGAACTATCGGAGCTAAAAGGAGTACAATGGACTCCAGGGCATACCTGACAACGGAGTTCTCTTTATGACCGTTTTTTTTAAGATCAATGCCGGACATGGCATTAACAAGTTCCATAATAGCACTTATTGCTGTATTAAAATGAAATCTATCTTCAATATCAATAGTTACCTTTTTTATTGTATGATGTGTCTTTCTATATAAGTCACGCGATTCACCATCAAGCTCGTCAGGACTTCCATAATATGATGGAATATCTTTTATGCAATCCATGCAGTTCGATGCAATGTGCCATACACGGTTAAGAAATCGAAAACTGCCTTCAACTCCCTGCTCACTCCATTCGAGATCACGTTGCGGAGGTGCTGCAAAAAGGCAGAAAAGTCGCGTGGTATCCGCACCATATTTGTCGAGTAATATATTCGGATCTATCACATTCTTTTTTGATTTTGACATTTTTTCAATACGACCTGTCACAACTATTTTACCGCATTTTTTGCAAAAACGATCAGAACTGCCGCTGTCCCCATCCACCTCTTCAGGAAAAAGATAGCTGTGATCAGGACATGAAACAGTTTCCTTACAGACCATACCCTGGGTAAGCAGCCTGGTAAAAGGCTCCTTAAAACCGACCAGGCCGAAATCTTTTAGTACACGTGTAAAATACCTTGAATACAGAAGATGTAAAACAGCGTGTTCTACCCCTCCGATATACTGATCTACCGGCATCCAGTATTCAACGGCCTTTTTATTGAACATGCCGGTGTTGTAATCAGGGCTGCAATATCTGGCAAAATACCAGGAAGACTCTACAAATGTGTCCATTGTATCGGTTTCTCTTTTCGCATCAGAACCTCCACATGCCGGACACCTGGTATTTGCAAAATATTCGAGTTTTGAAAGGGGTGATCCGCCGTCTTCCAGGAGGTTGGCATCTTCCGGAAGTATTACGGGAAGGTCTTCTTCAGGGACAGGGACGAAGCCACATTTATCGCAGTAAATCATGGGAATTGGTGCGCCCCAGTATCGCTGTCTTGAAATACCCCAGTCCCTTAATCTAAAACTTACCGTCCTTTTCCCGATATCTTTATCTTCAAGAAAGGAAGCTATTGCATCTAACGCTTTTATGTTGTTCATTCCGTCAAATTGGCCGGAATTAATCATTATTCCTTCGCCAGTATAAGCTTCTGCCATTATTTCAGAATCAAGATCATAATCATATGGTTTTATAACAACAATTATATCAAGCCCGTACTTTTTAGCAAAATCAAAATCACGCTGGTCATGCGCAGGGACAGACATAACAGCACCAGTACCATATTCCATGAGGGCAAAATTGGCTGTATAAACTGGAATACTTCTCTTGCTAAATGGGTTTATACAGTAGGCACCAGTAAAAACACCCTCCTTTTCATAACTTTCAACGGCCCTAACCGACCTGTCCTGCATAGATATTCGTTCAATAAATTCCACTACCTGTTTTTCCTGCTTAGTCCCCTCTGAAAGCTTTAGCACAAGCGGATGTTCCGGAGCAAGGCACATAAATGTTGCTCCGAAAACTGTATCCTGCCGTGTAGTAAAAACAGATATATACTCATCTTTAGCAGGAGAATTCTCTATAGGAAAATGGATTTCTGCGCCGAAACTTTTTCCGATCCAATTTTTTTGCATGGCAATAACTTTATCTGGCCAGCCCGGAAGATTATCACAGTAAGAGAGAAGGTCTTCAGCATAGTCTGTAATTCGGAAAAACCACTGCCATAGTTTCTTTTGGCGAACAGGGTTGCCGCATCTCCAGCACATGCCAGCCTCAACCTGCTCGTTGGCGAGAACGGTCTGACAGGAACCACACCAGTTAACAAACGATTCCTTCCTGTAAGCCATTTTCTTTTCATACATCTTCAAGAATAACCACTGTTCCCACCTATAATATTCGGGTTTGCAGGTGGCAAATTCTCTTTTCCAATCATAGCTGAATCCAATACGTTTCAACTGGCGCCGCATAGTATCAATATTTTCATATGTCCATTTTGCCGGATGAGATCTGTTTGCAATTGCAGCGTTTTCTGCCGGCATGCCAAATGCATCCCATCCCATTGGATGTAATACATTTAATCCATGCATTGTTTTGTACCTGGCGATGACATCGCCTATGGTATAGTTCCTGACATGCCCCATATGTATCTTGCCGGAAGGATAGGGAAACATTTCAAGGAGGTAATACTTTTTCCTTTTTGGATCTTCATTAACCTTGAACAGATTTGTGCTTTCCCAATAAATCTGCCATTTTTTTTCTATTATTTTTGGATCGTATTTTTTATCCATTAACTATTACTGCCTTTCAAATAATCTTACTCAAAACTGTGTCACTTCATGCCATAATATTATATAAATAGCAATACTAACGAAAACCACCGATCAGAAATAGTTTGACTTGTACTTGACAATTTCATATTCAATCAAAAAATACAGGCTAATAAAAACTTATTAAAACAGCATTAACATCTTCTTTTTCAAATAGTGAATATTATGATCAGCAAGGTTCTGATAAATGCAGTAGATCCTGAAGAATGCAGGATTGCAAAAGTAATTGATAATAAGCTTGAGGAATTTCATATCGAAAGCGCCTCAAAAGAAATTACACGTGGCAACATATACAAAGCAGTAATTTTTCGCATCGAGCCCGGACTCCAGGCCGCATTTGTTGATTATGGAGCAGAACGACATGGATTTCTTCAGAAGAATGAAATACACAGCGATTACTTTCAAGATAATTATGACGGAGACTCTTCCATATCAAATATCGTTAAGAAAGGGCAAGAATTGGTTGTACAAGTAATAAAAGACCCTTTAATGAAAAAGGGAGCCATGCTTACAACATTTATATCTCTTGCTGGAAGGTTCGTGGTTTTTATGCCGGGAAGTGAACAGCGTGGGATTTCGCGAAAAATAGATAATGAAGATGAACGAAATCGTCTAAAAAAAATTATATCCGAGCTTAATATTCCTGAAGGATTTGGGCTCATTGTAAGGACTGCCGGAGCAGATTGTACAAAAACAGAACTTTCTAAAGATTTTAATTATCTTTTCAGGCTCTGGAAAAATATTAAAAGCCAGATAATGAAGGAAAACGCTCCAGCGCTTCTCTTTAAAGAACGAAATCTTGTTTTAAGATCCATAAGGGACTATTTTACTACAGATATTAATGAAATTCTTATTGACAACACTTCAGTTTACCATGAGGTTAAAAATTTTATTCAAATCATATCTCCTAAACATACCCAAATTGTTAGATTATATAAAGGTGAAAAACCTATATTTACAAAATACCAGCTTGAAGAACAGATCGCTTCTATATATAAAAACAGAGTTAACCTGAAATCAGGCGGATCAATTGTAATAGAACAAACCGAAGCTTTGGTCGCCATAGATGTTAATTCAGGCAAAGCAACCCAAAAAAAATCTGTCGAAGAAACTGCTTTACAGACCAACATTGAAGCAGCCGAAGAAATTGCCCGTCAACTGCGGTTGCGAGATCTGGGCGGTCTTATTGTGTTGGATTTCATTGACATGAGAAACCAAAAGCACAAAACAGAAGTGGAAGGAACGTTGAAAAACCATTTAAAAATAGATAAGGCAAAAACAAAAATCGGAAAAATTTCTAAATTTGGGTTGATGGAAATGTCAAGGCAGCGAATCAGGCCATCTATTGGATACAGCGGTTTTGAACCTTGCAGATATTGCCATGGGAAAGGTATGAGTCCATCTCCTGAAACTCTGGCTCTTGCTTTCTTGAGAAAACTTAGCATCGAAACTCTAAAAGAAGAGAGTCCCAAAGTAACGGGGATAGTTCCTGTTGAGGTAGCTGATTATCTTCTAAATAATAAAAGAAAAGAAATAATTGACCTTGAGTTAAGGCGTAATCTTTCAATATCGATAACAAGCGACAGCACCTTGTTCCTCGGAGATAGCAAGATCATAAGTTCAAAATAGAAACTACTCAGATTCACGGTTCAAGGTTAGAGAGCAATGAAGAAATCAAGACAACCAACCGTGAACCTAACAACCTGAGTAGTTACAAAAATTATGCATAAAAAAAATGTAGCTGGATCAAATAAGATTGCCGTCATTATTATAAGCTGTGTCATTTTTGCTGCAATAGCTGTAGCAGGTTTATTTTTAATGCAGAAAGCAACCGGGCCTGTTGAAAAAAACTTGTCGGAAAAAGTTTATGTCCCTACAAAATCCAAGCCTGTATCTGTAATAGACTACAACAATCTGGAAAAAGACAAAGAGCTTCAAATACTTACCCAAAAACGTAAAACAAAATATGGAGTGGAAAAGGGTGTTGATATCATTGTCAAATCTGACGAATCGCTTAAAGTGGGTGATTTGATAGTTCCCATGCAGGAAATTCTGGACAAGATACGTATTAACAGCGGTGATATTGTTGAAAAGGATATAGGGGGACTAAACCTGCCGGATGGCAGGACAAAAGCATTCGGAATATATGTGGTTAAACCTGAAGACAATATCTGGGATATACACTTTAAGTTTTTAAAGGATTACTTTGATCACAAGGGGATTACCCTTGCTCCAGTTGCCGACGAGCCGGACAGAAAGGGCTTCAGTTCAGGAATCGGCAAAATTTTAAAATTTTCTGAAAAAACTGTTAACATTTACAACATAAAAGAACGCAAAATCGCTGTAGATCTTAACCTGATATATCCGCTAAGCAAAGTTGTTGTTTATAATATGGACCGAATTTTTGCTCTTTTAGACCAGATTGATTATAATAATGCAAACCACATCCAGTTTGACGGAGAAACTCTCTGGATACATATTGATCAGTAATGAGAAATCAGAGGTCAGATGTCAGAGGTCAGATGTCAGAGGTCAGAAATCAGAAATCAGAAGGATAAGACTCATTTATCAAAATTCATAACTGCTGAAGTACCTAAACTACAAGTGGAGCAGAGCAATAGATGATAAAACGATATACAAGAAGTATTATGGGCGATATCTGGACTGATGAAAACAAGTATAACACATGGCTAAAAGTTGAAATTTTAGCCTGTGAAGCCATGGCGCAACATGGAATGATTCCCAAGAAAGCGTTTAAAAACATAAAGGAAAAAGCTGCTTTCTCCGTTAAAAGGATAGAAGAAATAGAAGCTGAGACCAAACATGATGTAATAGCCTTTCTGACAAATGTCGCTGAACATGTCGGGCCGGACTCTAGATATATCCACATGGGGCTGACATCTTCCGACATTCTCGATACAAGCATGGCATATCTTCTTAAAAAAGCTGGGGAAATTATCATAGAAGACTGCAAAAACCTGTCAAGTATAATTAAGAAAAGAGCCTTTGAGCACAGGGATACCGTCATGGTCGGGAGATCGCACGGAATTCATGCGGAACCTATTACATTCGGACTAAAATTGGCAGTCTGGTATGATGAAATGCAACGCAACAGGAAAAGATTTGAGCGCGCTGTAGAAAACATCAGTTTCGGTCAATTTTCAGGAGCAGTTGGCACTTTTGCCAATATTCCACCAGAAATTGAAGCATATGTCTGCAAAAAACTGGCTCTCAAGCCAGCCCCTGCTTCAACACAGATAATACAACGAGACCGATATGCTGAATATTTCACGACGTTAGCTATAATGGCATCTTCAATCGAGAAGATAGCCATTGAAATCAGGCATTTGCAAAGAACAGAAGTCCTAGAGGCAGAAGAATATTTTTCAAAGGGTCAGAAAGGTTCTTCAGCTATGCCTCATAAGAGAAATCCAATTGGGTCTGAAAACCTTTGCGGTCTCGCACGGATCATCAGATCTAATGCCATGGCTGCTTTGGAAAACATTCCACTCTGGCATGAAAGGGATATAAGCCACTCATCTGTTGAGAGAATAATTGCCCCTGACACTACAATACTTATTGATTACATGCTAAACAGGCTAACCGGATTAATTAATAAACTTGTTGTCTATCCCAAAAGAATGGAAGAAAATCTCCATATGCTGAATGGTCTTATCTTTTCTCAGCAGATACTTCTCGCGCTTGCCGCATCAGGAGCAACCCGTGAAGATGCATATGAAATGGTACAGAGGCAAGCAATGCGTGTATGGAAAGAAAAAAAATCTTTTAAAGAGCTGATAAAAAAAGATAAAGGGATATGTGCTTATCTAAGCAAGAAAAAAATCGAAGAAATATTTGACGTTAACTATCATTTAAAGTATGTCGGCATAATTTTTGACCGTGTATTTGAAACCTAACTATTACATTTTTATATTAAAAAGTATCTTGCTGCTCGTTGCTCTTGGTTTATGCCAGGGATGTCAGGTCGTTTCATCAGTGAAACAAATTGAAGCATCATCCGATCCATACCAGGGAAGCAATTACAAAGCAGTAGTAATGAAATGGACGAGCGAAGTCCGCATATATAGAGGCCTTGCGCTTGAGCTAATGAGTTCAGCCACCTTCAAATCGCCTGAATTCAGAGAAGCTTATGCAGATGAGTATGCCAGGACTTACAAGCTTAGCATAGAAGAAAAGGAAAAACTTATAAAAGATCAAAAAGAAGCCTCTTTAATATACAATGATTTTATAATGGCTGCATATGTGCCGGATAAAAAATGGAATGATTTTAATAAAAAAGATTCTATTTGGGAAATACATCTTAACGCAGGCAATGGAAAAAAGATAAAACCGCTTGAGATAAGGAAAATTAAAAAGATTGATGCGGTAATTTCTCACTTTTTCCCATATATTAACACCTGGCAATCGATTTATCTTGTCAGATTCCCTGCGAAGTTGCCGGGAACCGACAAAAATATAATTGATGATACCTGCTCAAATATAAAAATGGTAATTACAAGTGTGCTCGGTACGAGTGAAATGGTCTGGAACAATTAAAATATATCAATAACTTTTTAAAACATGGAGGTTAATTTTGATTAGTATAGCATTTGCAATGGGGCAGGGCGGAGCAGCAGGCGGACAACCAGGCGGGTTTACAGCATTTATTCCCCTGATTATTATGTTTGCCATATTCTATTTTTTGCTCATCCGGCCCCAACAGAAAAAAAGTAAAGCACATCGTGAAATGATAAGTACTCTAAAAAAAGGTGACCGCGTAGTAACAAGCGGCGGTATTCATGGAAGAATTACCAGTACAGATGAGACCTCAGTAACAGTGGAAATAGCAGATAGAGTACGAATAAAAATAGATCGCGGGAATATAGCTGTACTAAATCAACCTTCCCCGCAATCCCAGCCATCTGTTGAGAACAAGGCTGATTAATACAATTCAAAATTAAGAAAGCCCCATTTTTAAATTTTAATTAGAGACCTTTGAAAAATGTTCAATTTTGTTCAAGTTCAAGGAAGGCGAAAATTTTAAATGCAGGAATACATTGAGTATTTCGAGGCTTAAAATTTGAGACTGACGCTGGCACGAAGTGACACGAAGTGAAGCATCAGCGCTAACCTTCAGCGCTAATTGGGCAAAAGGGGGCGTTTTGCAACGGTCTCAATTAGTTAACTATCTTAATAGCTGATTGATTTAGGAGACAGCTATATTTATCGATTTGACAATTTTGATGAACTCGTAAAAAAGTCGTCACTCCGGTGAAAACCGGAGTCCATAGAAGTTGCAACTATCTGAAAATACTGGATTCCGGCTTTCGCCGGAATGACGGAAAACGGTGTTTTTGGACTTTTTACGAGTTCATCAATTTTGAATTTGTTAAATTGTTATTATTCTTAATATTGAAGGAAATATCTAATTGAAGAATTTTTCATGGCGAGTAATTCTAGTCCTTGCAGTTATTCTATCTGCAATCATTTATATTCTTCCTACAATAAATCAAGGTTGGTGGCCGCACAAGAAGATAAATCTTGGTTTAGATCTTCAGGGAGGAATGCACCTTATACTTGAGGTTGATACTGAAAAATCAGTTGAAAGTACAATAGAACGTATGACTTATGAGCTCCGAACTCTTTTAAAAAAAGAAAATATAAGTCACATCGGAATAGACAGAATAGAAGGCAACAAAATATCGCTCAAAATACGTGATAACAAAAATATCCTGAGCTTCGAAAAACTTCTTGATAATGAACTAAAAGACCTGCGGGTTTTTTCAAAATCGACTGATGATGAAATACTCACCATAATATTGAATTTACCGGAACAGGAAACTCGTCATATAAAAAAGCTGGCGGTTGAACAGGCACTTGAAACAATAAGAAATCGTATCGATCAGTTCGGTGTAAATGAGCCTGATATACGTCTTCAGGGTGAAAGACGAATTCTTATCCAACTCCCGGGCATCAAAGACACACAAAGAGCAAAGGAGTTAATTGGTAAAACAGCTCTTCTTGAATTTAAATTGCTGGATGAAACCCATGACCTGGAGGCCGCTTTAAAAGGGAATATACCGGCAGGCAGTGAACTGCTTTATCAGGAGAATGAGGACACCGCAACAGGACGCGTCATAAAATCCCCCTATCTTGTAAAGAAACGAACTCTTCTAACTGGTGAATACCTGACGGATGCAAGGGTTCAAATAGACTCCGAGTTCAATGAACCATATATTTCCATCAATTTCGATAAAAAGGGTGCAAGGCTTTTCGAAAGAATAACAGAAGAAAATGTTAAAAAACGACTTGCAATAGTTTTAGATAATAAAGTCTATTCCGCACCTGTTATTCAGGAAAAAATTACCGGCGGTGAAGCACGTATTACAGGGCATTTTACAACAGAAGAAGCGCATGACCTTGCGATTGTCCTTCGTGCCGGCGCTCTGCCGGCTCCAGTCAACATTATTGAGGAACGAACTGTTGGTCCCTCTCTTGGAGCAGATTCAATAAGAATGGGGCTTATCTCCATGTACGTTGGGGGTATACTCGTTATTCTGTTTATGATTCTATATTATAAGACTTCAGGCCTTATAGCGGACATCGCACTTATTCTTAACATTATACTGATTGCTGGAGGACTCGCAGGATTTCAGGCCACCTTAACTCTTCCAGGTATTGCGGGAATCATATTAACTATAGGAATGGCTGTTGATGCCAATGTTCTGATATTTGAACGTATCAGAGAGGAAATGAATCTGGGCAAGACTCAGAGATCTGCCGTAAATGCCGGCTATAGTAAGGCTACTCTTACCATTCTTGACGCAAACGTAACAACTCTCATTGCAGCTCTTGTTCTGTTTCAGTTTGGGACTGGTCCTGTCAAGGGTTTTGCCGTTACACTTAGTCTTGGAGTAATATCAAGTTTGTTTACAGCTCTGATTCTTAGCCGGCTTATTTTCGATTACCTCCTGATAAACAGGAAAATTAAAAGCTTGAGTATATAAACATGAGGTTTATAAAATCCGACATAAATTTGAATTTTATAGGAAAAAGCAGATTAGCATTATACATATCAGCAACAATGATTCTTATCAGCTTTATTTCTCTAATACTACACAAAGGCCCCAAATATGGAGTCGACTTTGCCGGTGGCACTTTGATACAGGTAAAGCTTTTTGCTCCTGCAAGCATTAATGTTATCAAATCTGGACTTGATACCATTGATCTCGGCAAGTCGTCTGTTCAACAATTTGGAGACAAAGAAGAAAATGAATACCTTGTCAGGACCGACATATCAGTTATGACTTCTCAGGAGGGACTCTCAGGCAAGGTAAAAAATGCCATAGAAGCTACTACAGGGAACAAAGTAGAAATCAGGCGCATTGAAATGGTAGGCCCTCAGGTAGGTAAAGATCTGCGTGAAAAAGCGCTGTTCGCCATGTTTTATGCGCTGCTTTTTATTACAATTTACATATCTGGTCGTTTTGAATTAAAGTGGATTATAAGCGGAACCATGGCAGCAGCACTTATGAGCAGTGTTTATTTTCTCTCTTTTATTAACCTCAGCATACCCATCCTGATTGCAGCCGCACTCATCTTAGCCCTTATACTCTTCTGGGTCCTCGATCTGAAATATGCAATGGGTGCTATTGTAGCTCTAATCCATGACATTATAATTACCGTAGGTATCTTCTCTATTTTTGATAAAGAATTCACCTTGCCTATTATTGCCGCACTTTTAACTATTATCGGTTATTCTTTAAACGATACAATAATTGTTTTTGACCGCATACGAGAAAATTTGAAAAAATACCGGAAAAAACCTTTGGATGTCATTATTAATAGAAGCATTAACGAGACTCTAAGCCGTACCATATTGACCTCTTTAACTACACTTATAGTTGTTATTGCGCTGTTTGTCATAGGAGGCGGCATCATCCACGACTTTGCATTCGCAATGATAGTTGGAATTATTATTGGAACATATTCATCAATATACATTGCGAGCCCGATACTCCTGGCATGGCAAAAGCGTGGAAAGAAAATCCGGTTATGAATACCCTGTTTCCATGGTTTGCCCTTAAAGGTGTCCCCGGCATAGGGAATCACCTTTTCAAGCGTTTATTAGACCGCTTCAGGTCGCCGGATCTTGTTTTTGAAGCATCACAGGAAGACCTTCTTCAGGTAGACGGTATAACGCTCCGCATAGTTGCTGCGATTAAAACTAACAAAATACGGGAACTAGTCAAAAAAGATTTCGATCTTGTAATGAAAAAAGGCTATCAAATTGTTACAATGTCTGATCCGGCCTACCCTTCTCTTCTACTTCAAATACCAGATCCACCGCCCTTTTTATATGTTTTGGGAAATCTTTGTAATTCCATAAAAAATATTGCCGTGGTGGGATCCAGAAATGCGACAAACTACGGTATTTCAATAACGAAAAGGCTGTGCGAGGAATTAGCTGCTCTTGATTTTACAATAGTAAGCGGCATGGCGGTGGGGATTGATACTGCTGCACATACAGGTGCTTTAATCGGCAAAGGGAAAACAATAGCTGTGCTTGGAAGCGGTCTCGAAAGAGTTTATCCACATAAAAATCTGGAGCTTTTCCATAAGATTGCCGAAAAAGGCGCGGTTATTTCCGAATTTCCTCTTTTAGAGGAGCCTGAACCTCACAATTTCCCAATAAGAAACAGAATAATCAGCGGCATTTCACTCGGAACGGTTATCGTTGAAGCAACCCAGAAAAGCGGCTCACTAATTACAGCACGCCTCGCAGCAGAGCAGGGAAGAGAAGTTTTTGCAGTGCCCGGCAATATAAATTCTTTTAAAAGTATTGGAACACACAGTTTGATTAAACAGGGGGCAAAGCTGGTCGAAAATACACAGGACATACTTGAAGAGCTTTATCCTTTAATAACAGATGATAGCTCAAATAATAAAATTAAGCATGAAGATAAAATAAACAAACCGCTTTCTTTGCCATCAGAGGAATTGCTTGTGTTCGAAGCCATCGGCCATTACCCGGTGCACATAGATGAGCTTGCACGAAAAATATCTATGGAACCCGGAAAACTCTCAGGCATACTTCTTAAGCTTGAACTGCATGGTATTGTTAATCAGGCACCAGGGAAATTCTTTTCCATAGAAATAGTAACTAATCAGGTTCACGGTTCAAAGGTTCAAGGTTCAAGGTTAGGAAGCGATGAAAATTGAACGGTAGCGAACATTACCTCGCAGTGGATGAAGAGTACATATCAACCGGCGAATTCAAAAATGTCTACGAACAGGCCAACCGTGAACCGTGAACCGTGAACCTAACAATCTGAGTAGTTACCAGAGATAAATAAAAAGCGGTAAGGAGATATAGTGACTAAACCATTACTTGTTGTTGAATCACCAACAAAGATAAAAACTATAAAAAAATATCTTGGGTCGCAATACAACATTGTTGCTACCGTTGGGCACATAAAGGACCTCCCTGCAAAAGAGATTGGAATAAACATCGAAAAAAACTTTGAGCCTAAATATATTGTTATTCCAGGAAAACAGAAAGTTATAAACTCCTTAAAAAAAGCCGCGGGTGATGCGACAGACATTTATTTGGCACCTGACCCTGACAGGGAAGGCGAAGCTATTGCATGGCACACCGCAGAAGTTCTCAAGAAAAAAGGAAGAAAATTTTATAGAGTACTTATTCATGAGCTTACAAAAAAAGCTATTAATGAAGCAATTGCTGCGTCTGAAGATCTCCATAAGAAAAAATACGAGGCTCAGCAGGCACGAAGAATTCTTGACAGACTGGTTGGATACCAGACATCTCCATTGCTGTGGCGCAAAGTAAAAAACGGCCTCAGTGCAGGGCGTGTACAATCAGTTGCAGTACGTATAATATGTGAAAGAGAAAGAGCTATCCATGCCTTTGAATCGGAAGAATACTGGTCTATAACAGCCCTTCTTGAAAGCACCTTACCTCCGCAATTTAAGGCAAAACTTGTAAAAAAGAACGAAAAAAAGATCAAAATTCCCGACGAAAAGGCATCGCTTGATATTCTGAATGATCTTTCAGGGAATAAATTTATTGTTAATAAAGTTCAAAAAAAGATTACGAAAAAAAACCCTCTTCCCCCTTTTATCACAAGTAAACTTCAACAGGAAGCAATCGGAAAGCTTAAATTCTCTGCAAAAAAAACCATGGTTGTGGCACAACAGCTTTACGAAGGTGTCGATATCGGAACAGGTGGAACTGAAGGGCTTATTACTTATATGCGTACCGATTCCACCAGAATTTCAAAAGAAGCTGCAGAAGAAGCACTTGTGCTGATTCGGGAAAAGTTCGGTGAAAAATTTGCTCTTGATAAGCCAAGATTTTTCAAGAATCTGAAGAAAGCTCAAGACGCGCACGAGGCCATCAGGCCCACATCGGTTTTCAACACTCCTGAAAAATTAGCCCCTTATCTTTCCAAGGATCAGTTATCTCTTTACCGTCTTATCTGGCAGCGTTTTATTGCGTCGCAGATGCAGCAAGCTCTGATAAATACAAATATAATCTCTATTATAGCCGGGCTCTATTTATTTACTGCCAGCGGATCATCTGTTAAATTCCCAGGCTTTATGGCTCTTTACATGTCTGTCGACGAAGAAATAGAGAGCGAAAAAGAAAAAATCAATCTTCCTGAATTATCTGAAGGAGAAGAATTAAAGGTCAATAAAATAGAACCTAAACAGCACTTTACCATGCCGCCGCCAAGATTTTCAGAGGCTTCACTTGTAAAAGAGCTTGAAGAAAACGGAATCGGCCGTCCCAGTACCTATGCTTCAATATTATCCACGATCAAGGAAAAGGGATATGTTGATTTTCTAAAAGGATATTTCAAACCAAGCGAACTTGGATTTATCGTTAATGACCTTCTTGTTAAAAGTTTCCCAGACATATTTGAAGTTGATTTTACAGCTAAAATGGAAGAAGATCTTGACCGCATAGCAACTTCGGGAACAGATTCTTTAGAAATTCTGACCCGTTTCTACGGCCCATTTAAAAAAGAACTGGATGCTGCCGCAGAAAGTATGCTCAGCATGCGCGGCGTGGGCCTTCCCACAGATCTTTCCTGCCCTGAATGTAAAAATCAACTAAACATTAAAGTCGGCAAGAACGGTCACTATCTTGCCTGCAATGGATACCCCAAATGCAAGTATACAAGAAATTATACCAGAGATGAAAAAGGCAAAATTCAGCCAGTCGAAGTATCTAAAGATGAACTATCAGATATAGTTTGTGAAAAATGTAAAAAACCGATGGTGTTAAAGGATGGAAAATACGGCAAATTCTTAGCATGCAGCGGGTATCCGGCGTGCAAAAACACTAAATCTATAAATTCAAACCAAACAGATAAAACTACAGGTGTAAAGTGTCCGGAAAAAGGCTGCACCGGCGAAATTGTTGAAAGACGGTCAAAAAGGGGGAAAATCTTTTATGGCTGCAACCGTTATCCTGATTGCACATTTGCTCTCTGGGACAAGCCTGTAACAGAAAATTGTCCGGATTGCGGCGCTGAGTTTCTGCTCGAAAAATCCACTAAAAAACAAGGTGCCTTTCTCACCTGCCTTAATAAAGAATGCGGATATAAAAAGATCCTATAAACCTGACAAATACATCTAAAGTTTTACTCAAAAGAAGCAAAATCCCAACATATTATATCGCTTCGATTTAGTTGAAAAACGATGATCTCTGCTTTTGCACGTCGTAGTTCAGCCGCTTGGTTCGATGGAAACGCTTTTCCGAAACTTTCCGAATTTTAAAAAGTGTATCGCTTGTTCAATTGCCTGACGATTCTTCATGATGAATGGATGTGTTGCGTGAATAACAATATAATCCCTCATTCCTTCTACTTTTGCATTATTCACCGAAACCTTGCCATCATCAGTTCCAGGTATGATCAGAGATAAAAACGGGTCGATCGATCTGTCCCCAGCAATGATACCTAAATCAAAATTTACAGCCCCTAATTTTTTCGGCAGATTATCGTTGCCTGTGCCAAGTTGTTGGCCGGCTGGACCATTTATCCATTTGAAGATAAAAGTTTGCCCCAGTTTATCAACCACCTCACTTCCCATGTTCGGCGGGCTTAGCATCACAACGCGTCCCAGCTCAGGAAGCGCGTAGTGCTTTAGGTAATATCGAACTACAATACCCCCCATTGAATGAGTTACAAAGTGAATCTTTTTGGCACCATTATTTCGGCATCGTTCGATTGCTTTTGGAATTACCTCCCCAGCGAGTTCTTCAATTGTTTTCGAACGTGATGGATAAGCTATATTTAATACGCTATATCCTTTGTCGGATAAATGGCTTTCAAGTTTCGCCATTGAGCTTTTTGATCGAGCCAGGCCGTGCAAAAGAACGACATATTCCGGGGGAGCAGTTTCACCAAAACCTTCACCTATAAACAACATTATAAAGATGATTATGGTGACAACCTGCCTCATCATTTGACACCGATTTTCACCGATTTCTCCGTTAGCCGCCAGCGGCAAGCAATAGCAGATAATTCATTATCAGAAGTATGTTTTGTTTCCACTTTTAACTCCTTCGAACTCCAATACCAACTATGTTGTCACTATATTCCGGCTTAACTATTTAATATATAGCTTCTGGCTAAATATCAAATTCAAAAACACTTAACAATCGCCATCTGAAAGGAATGGGGTCAAGAGCAGACATCGGCATCCCTCTTTTTCTTCTGTTAAAATAGTTTTTTGAATACAAAAGAATAGGGCTCAACAGGTTTTAGCTTGTCTGTCTGAAACGGCAATTTTTCATGTGATCCAATGGATAGTAATCCGGAAGGAGAAAGGCTGTGGATTATTTTTTAAAGGGGAGATATGGGGTGGAGATAGCGGGGGGGGCAGTTAACTTCTCTATTCACAATCACCCCCTTTTACTCCAATCTCCGAATCCAGTTTGTTCCAAATAAAAAAGCCGGATTACCTTTATCCAGGCAACCCGGCTGTATTTTCAAGACCCTTGGTTTTCCGCCCCCCGATTACACGGGGTTTGGCTTTTTTTGGTCAATGCTTTGATTGTCAGTTGTTAAGTTGTTCCGACCGTGTGATTCTCCAAAAAGAAGTTTATCTGTTTCTCCTGCTCTTCTGTGAGCTGATCAAACTTCAACCCGCATCGCCTGTTCACAACATTCTGCATGAACGACTCATAGCCGCTGTTCTCCTTCTCGTCATGGGCCGGCGTGCACGGTATTTTGGAAAGGTAAAAGGAATGTCCGGAGAGAAGAATGTCTACCATCTGACGCCTTTCAGCGACAGGACTCTCCTCATCCACCGGACATAGATAGTTGCATCCAAGGCCATCCCTGCTTATGTCTCTTATTGAGCCGATCTTCTTTTGGAAGTCGGGCATGAAAACAACAAAAGTCAAACCTTCCGGTACAAATCTTTTATGTTTACGTTGTTCATCTGATGCCAGCATTTTATCTCTCCGTGCTGTGTTTAGAGTTTAGAGTTAATCAATCGTGTCTGCTTAAAGACTGATACAGATTCTGAGATCGAAGTAAGGGAAAAATGAACCACCCCGCCGCAAGCAGCGGGGTATCATCAAAAGCATTGAACGCCCCAAGGGGCTGGGAATATAACCCTTGCGAGATATCAGGTTGTGTACTATAACCGGTTGAATCCCAATATGTAGTGGGGGGCCGGAAACCCAACGGCAATTTTCATTATCAGAACTAAAATACCGTATAGCTGTTTTATTGTCAAGACGGGATTCTGCTATAAATTGGCTAAAAATCCGGAAGCGCAATGTTTAACGCACGGCCCCCTGGTCCATTCGGACCCCGGAAAATCTTCGGTGCCCCTCTAGGCGGGACGAAAAGCGCAAGCATACTAACTTATCATACCTTACACTAAAAACCTATTTTTGGGTCAGAATAAATGCTG
>Ga0180732_1000345_pt1 | contig 42268 bp, 34 predicted proteins | sample KR11_01MetaG_FD_148674 | JGI IMG/M metagenome (GOLD analysis project Ga0180732, IMG submission 148674) | Groundwater microbial communities from the Olkiluoto Island deep subsurface site, Finland - KR11_0.1 MetaG | ecosystem: Environmental > Aquatic > Deep subsurface > Groundwater | place...
CCTTCCATCTGCCTGATCCGGCAACACACCCCAAAAAGATATTTTCTATATATTCTGACCGGGCTTGTCCAACAAACGGTTCAGATTGTGGTTCGCTTCGCTCTCACAATCTAACCTTATTCGTTAGGAAATTTTTGCTGTTTGATTTATATCTTGCCAATTTTGGCTCCAAAATCGACAATGTGGTCTAGTCGTATCAACTGCTTACAGAATGTGTAAGTAGGCATTGCATCGTAATATCAGTTGGTTAATGTGGCCAGACCCCAGACTTATGTGATCACATTTGGATTGCGCGTATCTCATAAGAATGAGGGGAACAGGAGTTCCCCTCATTCGATCACCTAAAGATTCTTTCTATAAAGAGCGCAAGAACGCAACCAGGTCAGCCTTTTCTACGTCGTTCAAGTGAAGTTGTTGAATAAGGTTGAAATACTCCACGGTGTCTTCCAGCGTGAAGCACCTTCCGTCGTGCATGTAGGGGGGAGAATCTTTGATACCTCTCAAGGGGAACGTTTTAATAGTGCCGTCGTGGGCCATCATCATTCCATTTGCCATTTCCTTCTTGTAAAAACGCTCAGCCTTGAGATCATGCATACTATTGTCGGTGTAGTAAGGGGCAGGGTGACATGTGGAGCATCGAGCCTTGCCGTTGAAAAGCGCCTCACCACTTAGTTCGCTGGGGGTAGCCTCAGCTTTGTCGAGTTCGCCGTAAATGTCTAGCTTGGAGGCTGGAGGAAAATCCAGTATTGCTAGGAATTCAGCCATGAAATGCACTTGGGAGCCCCTCTCGAGAACATTAACCCCTTTCTTGGCAGCCATGCAGTGGTCTCCATCGAAGTAGGCAGCACGCTGTTCGAATTCGGTGAAGTCCTCGACTGTTTTAAGTGCACGTTGAGAACCGAAGAGCCGCTGGATGTTAACTCCACGTAGGGTAGGGGTCTCAATACGGTGTCTGAATTCCTGTGGCCGAATGTCACCAACAAGATGATTTGCCCCGTTGGTATGGCCATTAGCATGACAGTCGAAACAAGTTACGCCCAAACTGGGCCTGTCGGTACGCCGGTCTTCTGTCGCGTTAAATTGCTGTTGGGGAAACTGGGTCACCAGGAGGCGGAGACCTTCGAGTTGTTTGGGATTCAGAAGACCGTTAAAAATCTCATAGTAATTGTCGATGGTAATAAGGCGCCCCTTGGCCACGTCACCAAGGTCAGGCCGGGTGGTCAGGAAAATTGCTGGGGCCGGATCCGGAAGGATCTGTTCGGGCAGATCAAAATCCAAGTCAAAGCGGACCAGCCGGGGCAATAATTTTGAGATCATCTCAGGGAATAGCATACCCCCCTCGGCATGATCAGCAAAAGGTAGGGGCTTGTATGGAAACAACCCCTTCTCTTTAATTTGTTTTGGGGTCATCTTGTCAAGTTCATTCCATGATGTCCCTTTAAGCTTGGCTGTTGGTCCAATGGGGAGGGGTTTCCCTCCTGACATGACGGTTTCAGTAGCAGTCTTTGTGGAAAGGTTATATCGAGAGTCCAGTAACTCCTTTTGTAGTTTGGAACGTTCGCTTTTTACCGCCATGCGTGAGGCTTTGATTTGGTCGAAAGTCTCAGTCTGGTTCGTCGGTCCATAGCTGGAAATGACTTTCTCCATTTGTGCAAAAACGACTGTAGAATTGGTCCACACCAGCAACATAATGAAGATTTTGATCAATTTAATAAACAGAAAATTGTTCTTTTTCATTCTACACCCTCCCTTTTTTAATAGTTGTGTCTTTATGCATCCTTTACCTGAGATCTTTTTTAGAGAATATCACCTCCTTTTTTGATTAAGCCCGATAGACTTATTCCTTCTCCGCCGAACAGTGTATTAGGCAGAATGAGCCAATATGGTGCTAGGCAGATTCTGTCTATTGATTTCTTTGTATTCTGTGTATTCTTTTATGTGAAAGGTCGTACGGTCCATTTTTTTTTAAATATATGCTCATATCTTCTTGAGTGGTACTACATACTGTAGGGAAAAACAAATTTTTCAGCCAAAAATATTGAGAACTTTTGGAGTAAGTATCTGGAAATATTCAGCCAGCGTGGAGTCAAAGAAAATAATAAATACTGGTACGTGAAGCGGGTGGAGGCATTTATCAGGGCTGCCAGGGGCGGAAACTGCGTGGTCATAGCGCTGATGATATCAATCACTATATGGAGAAGCAGGGGCGGAAAGATGGAATTTTGGGATGGCAGTTCCTGCAGATCGTCGATGCAATACTGATCTGTCCCTCGATCCACGCAGATATAAAACCCGGCGGCATCATACCCACGAAAACGGTCTGCGGAAGAGCGTCAAAAAGGCGGCTCTGATGGTCTCGATCAGCAAACGATTCAACTGCCGCGCCCTGCGTCACAGCCGTGCTACTCATCTGCTGGAAAGTGGTCACGATATCCGTACCATCCAGGAATTCCTGGGCCACGCCGGTCATGGGGTGATCAGCCCTCTGGACAGCTTATAAGTCTCTTTTCATGAAGTCTTTATTTCTCAAGCAAAACCACAGTCTCGATATGATGGGTCTGGGGAAACATATCCACGGGCTGGAGCTTTATGATGGCGAAGCCGGCACAGCTCAACTCGCCCAGGTCCCAGCAGAGGGTGGCGGGGTCGCAGGAGATATAGACCAACCGTTTACGGGCAAGGGCTGCCAGGTGTCGCGCGAGGCCAGGAACGCCCTGTCTGGGCGGGTCGATGACCACGCAGTCAAAGCTCCGGCCTTCTGTTACCAGTGTCTGGCAGCGTTCATGGATTGGGTTTTTCTCAAAGAGGGTGTTGGTGAGGCCTGCTCGCTTGCTGTTTATACGGGCAGAGCGGATCGCTGATCCCTGGCCTTCGATGCCCAGCAGGGACGCGGACTGGATGGCCAGGGGGATGGAAAAATTGCCCATGCCGCAGAAGAGGTCAAGAACGGTGGTCTGCCTGTCGGTTTGACAGAAATCAAGCACGGTCTGGATAAGCTGGATGTTTTGTTCCGGATTGACCTGACAGAAGCCGCCAGCTTCCAAGGCGAGCGAGATTGATTTGTCGGTATGGCCGGGAAAGGGAGGCAGTAAAAACTGTAACTCGTCGTTGTCGCCGTCATCCTTGTTGCCGGAGCTCGGACCGCAGGGGAGGAAATCCTGGCCGTGAAAGAGGATCTTTTCCACCAAAGGTAAGGTTTCCATCAGCGCTTCGGCCTGTTTCATGTTGGCTGGCCGCGGTTTGCGGACGAGGTGAAACAAGCAGATAGCCTTTGAACTTGAGGGGTTGAGCAGCAGTTCAAGTTCGGTGGTGGTGGCCAGTATTTTATGGAATGGGGGCTGGCCTTGGAGTTGCTGCAAGACGTTGTTCAACTCCGGTCTGGCCAACAGGCATTCGGTGATCGGGACGCATTGATGGGAATGGTAGCGGCGAAAGCCCGGTTGCCTGTGCTCGTCTATCTGCAGCCGGATGCGTTGGCGGTACCCGAAGGCCAGTGGTGAGGCAATGGGGTCAGCCAGCAGCGGAACAGCCTGTTGCAGGGCGCTCTGAGGGGCACGCTCAAGCAGGTCGGCAATGATCCTTTTTTTGATATGGAGTTGTTGCTCAGAGTTGCAGTGCTGAAGGTCGCAGCCGCCACAGGCACCATATTTAGGGCATGGCGGAGAAATGCGGTGAGGGGAGGCCTTAATAACTTTGCTGAGAGCTGCCTCGGCAAAGCCCTTTTTCTCCGTCAGAATTCTGGCCGTGACGGTTTCGCCGGGCAGGACATGCCGGAGCAGAACGATTTGTCCATCATCCCTGCGGGCCAGGCCGTATCCGCCATTGACTATTTTTTCAATCACCAGAGGGGAGTCGCTCATTTTTTCAATGACGTACGGGTTGTGGAAATGGTATTTTAAATAAAAAGCTCTATCAGTGGGTACTATTCTACCGGCCTGGCTGGCTGATCTTGAGCTGGAAGCTGGACGCCGGCTATTTTTATAGCCCTTCTCGGATAAAACTTCATCCATAAATCATGAGCCCAACCATTCTTTCATGCGTCTTCTGTCTCTTCTCTTCCTGCTAGTATTCATGCTGATGCCAGATGCGGTGTTTGCGGCAGTGGTGCTCGACGTTACTGTCAGTGGTAACGGTCTGGCACGGTCTTCTGATGCCGCAGGAACCAGGAATGGCATGGATAAGGAGATGTCTGCCAATGTCCTGGCCCATCTCAGAATCTATCAACAGCAGAAAAACCCCAAGCTCGGTGTCGGTGAGATGCGCCGTCTGCATCGGAAGGCACCCGTTGATATCAAATCAGCTCTGGAGCCTCTGGGCTATTATTCGCCCCGGATAGAAAGCGCCTTGGTCGAGACTGATGGTGTCTGGCATGCCACCTACATTATCACGCTTGGCGAGCCGGTGCATGTACGCTCTGTCTTCGTGGGGGTCACTGGTCCTGGCAGCGGCCTGTCCCTTTTTGCTGATCTTGAGCCGCAGTTTCCCCTGCAGGACGGCGCGGTTCTCAACCATCAGCAATATGAAGAAGGCAAGAAAAAGATTCTGCGTTGGGCCATACGAAACGGTTTTGTCGAGGCCAAATTTGAAAAAAATGAAATAAGGGTACATCGGGCCAACCATGAGGCTGATATCGATCTGCTCCTGAATACCGGTCATCGCTTTCTCTTCGGTAAGACCCATTCCTCCCAGAATATCATCAATCAGAAACTTCTGTCACGCTATCTTCCTTATAAAGAGGGTGATCCTTATTCCCTACGCGCAATCACTCGTCTGCAGTCGATTCTTTACGAAACAGGTTTTTTCAGCGGGGTGACTGTGGAGCCTGAGTTTGATAAGCTCAGCGAGCAACGAGTACCCATTGCCCTGACCCTTACTCCTGCCCTGCGCAATCGCTATAGCTTTGGTCTTGGCTATGGCACTGATACCGGGATTCGAACCAAGATGGAGTGGAATAATCGCCTTTTCAATGACAGCGGACATAAGGTGAACAGTTCTTTACAACTTTCTGAAAAGATCAACAGGATTGGCGCTTCCTATGAAATCCCCGTGGCTGATCCAAGGTACGATGCCTTGAAATATGCAGGGAATTGGGCCAATGAACAGTGGAATGACACCCAGATACAGTTGTTGTCTGTGGCTGCGGCCCTAAGTCATTCCGGGCCGATGTATCAGTATGGGGGCACCCTTGAGATCCGCGATGAATCTTATGATGTGGGAGTGACCAGCGGCACGAGTCTACTTTTTTTACCTGGGTGCAGTTGGAGTGTGGTCTTTGCGGAAAACAGGATCAACACCGAGGATGGATGGCGGTTTTCCATGGATATGAAAGGTGCTGACAAAACTCTTTTCTCGGATGCCACCTTTGTACAGGCTCAGGCCGGGGTGAAGGGAATAACATCAATTTTTGACAAGTGGCGCTTGATTGGCCGTTTTACCCTTGGCGGCACTGCTGTTGACTCCATTGATGATCTCCCTCCGTCCCTCCGATTTTATGCCGGTGGTGATCAGAGTGTCCGTGGCTTTGCGTATAAAAGCATTGGCCCCATTGATGCCTCAGGAACGGTGATTGGCGGTCGTTATCTTATGGTAGGCAGCATGGAAGTGGAGCGGAAGGTGGACGAGATGTGGAGTGTGGCTGCTTTTTATGATACTGGGCAGGCCATGGACAGAATGAATGTCAATTTGAAAAAAAGTGTGGGTGTCGGCGGGCGGATTACCCTGCCATTCGGCCAGATACGACTTGATGTGGCCGTTCCTTTGCTGGAAGAAGAACACGCTGTCCGTGTTCATCTTAATGTGGGGGCAGATCTGTGAAACGGTGGCGTGTTGTCAGCCTTCTCTTCCTGCCCGTACTGGTCGTCCTGGCGGCCTTGGTTTTCTTGGGCTTGACAGAGAGGGGACTCAGGCAATTAGCCCGGACTGCCGTGGGGGTATCGGGCGGGACTCTGGCCATTGAGGATGTTCAGGGCAGGTTGTTTGGCACATGGCAGTTGGATGGATTGCGGGTGCAGACAGCGGCAGCCGATCTGGCCTGCAAAAAAATTGTGATGCAGTGGCAGCCCCTGGCCCTTCTCCATGGGACAGTGCGGATTGTCAAGTTGCATGGAGAAGGTGTTGATGTACGGATAAAGGAGGAGGGGATGACACCGGGAAATTCTCCTTTTGTCCTGCCCGACATCCTGCTGCCCCTCGGGTTTGCCCTCACTACGTTTGAGCTGGAGGATCTCTATATTCATGGTGTTGCCGGCGTGGAGATCCCGCCTATTGACTGGATCAGTCTTGATCTGGTTGCCGAGAGAGATCATGTTGCCCTGAAAGGGGTTGAGGTCAGGATCCCTGACACTTCTGTCCATATGCAGGGGAGTGTTGGTCTTGGTGGCCAGTGGCCCCTTGATCTGCGGGGTCAGTGGCGCATGGAAGAGAAGAACACTGGTCTGCTGACGGCAGATTTTGTGATCCGTGGCGTTGTGACCGATCTGGTGGCCCAGATTGACCTCCTGACCCCGGTCAAGACCAGGGTGAATTTTGCCTGTTCCGATCCTTTTGGCGCGTTGCGCTGGCAGGCGGACACTACTCGATTTCAGGTCAGACTGACGGAAATAAACCCGGACTGGCCTGATTTGGTTCTGGCATCTTTTGATATCAGGGCCTCGGGGACCACAGACGGATATCAAGGGACGGCGCAACTTAAAGGGGGGTGGGAGCACTCGGAGTCTCGGTCTCACCTCGCTTACCTGCCCCAGACACAGGTTCATGCTGAATTTTCTGGAGATTCTGCTGGTCTGGAGGTGTCGTCGCTGATTGCGCAGTTAGCGGCAGGAGCAGTTCCGGACAAGGATGTCTCAAGTCCGCGGGAGCCAGGGATAGCGGGAGCGGTGACGGACAGGGACGTCCTAAATCCGCGGGAGCCAGGGATGGCGGGAGCGGTGACGGACAGGGACGTCCTAAATCCGCGGGAGCCAGGGATGGCGGGAGCGGTGACGGCGCGGGGAACGATTGGCTGGCAGGATGGCCTGCGTTGGCAGGTCGAGCTTGAGGGAAAGGATGTTGATCCCGAGCCCTATTTCCCAGACTGGAAGGGAAGGATCAATACTAGGATTAACACCAGCGGTTGGTTGCAGGGTGACGATTTTCTCTCTGAGACACAGCTTATGGCCCTTGATGGCAACCTGCTCGGTTATCCCCTTGCCGGCAGCGGTTCGGTGACAGTGGATGGCAAGGGAGTTCAGGCGAAAGAACTGCTGTTGCGGAGCGGGGAGTCAGAGCTGACTGTGACCGGAACTGTGGGTACAGCTTCCAAGGATGGCACAGGAGCGACCAGTGCCATGGATCTGCAAGTTCACTTTGATACGAAAAACCTGGGAAATATGTTGCCGGAGGCAGCGGGGGCAGCGCATCTTCAAGCTTCTTTTCAGGGCAGTCGAGAGGCGCCGGAGTTTTCCTTTGAACTTGCTGCCAGTGAGCTCTCTTATCAGGATAACGTGTTGCAGAGCTTGACTGGATCAGGGCAGGGGACATTCAGCCAGCAAGGTGAGGTGGCGATGAAACTCACAGGTGAAGGAATGCGGGCTGGGACTGTCGTCTTTACTTCTCTGGCTGCGGAGCTGGGTGGAACCGTGGCCCACCATCAGCTGCAGGCAACGCTGACAGGGGCTGCGGGTGACATGGATCTTGTGCTGGCTGGCGGGCTGGCGGCATGGTCGTGGCAGGGTGAGGTCCACGATCTTCTTTTACGGCTCGATCCTTACGGTAAATGGCAGTTGAAGAGTCCGACCTTGCTGCGGATTGATGGAGAAGGAGTTGACCTCGCCTCTGTCTGTCTTGAACAGGGGACTGCCAGCCTTTGTCTGCAGGGCGGCTGGCAACCTTCGGGCGAGTGGCAGCTGGATGCAGACCTTGATTCCTTTGCCTGCGGTCTGTTGTATCAGTGGCATTTGGTATCCCTTCCTATTGAAGGAAGGGTTACCGCCTTTGTGCGGACAGCAGGAGTCGGGGCACGGTTGGTGAAAGGAGAGTCGCGTTTTTCCGTGCCCGAGCTGCAAATTAGTGTCGAGGATGAAGATGGCAGGGAACAGCTCTTGCATTGGACAGATAATTTGCTTACTCTGGAACTGGTTGATTCCAATCTGGTCAGCATAGCCAAAAGCCGGTTTCAGGATGGAAGCGCCATTGATGCCACGATTACTGTTGGTCAATTTAGTGATCTCTCTTCTTCGTGGGAAGAATTGCCGATTCAAGGTGAGATTGGCCTCGACGTCAAGAACCTTGCCTCTATCGCAGTTTTGTCAAACTATGCAGTAAAGCCGACAGGCACGATGAAGGGAACATTTGCGGTGCAAGGCCTGTTGAGGAATCCTCGTTTGATTGGGGAGCTGCGGCAGACACAGGGGAATATATTTATTCCGGCAACCGGCATAACCCTTGAGGAATTGCTCCTCTCAGTGATGGTGAAGGGAGAAGGGGAAGGGATGCATCTGATTCTTGATGCGGCCTCCGGCCCAGGTAAAATCAAGATTGTTGGGGATGTCGCCCGGGAGGAGCAGGGAGGGTGGCTGGTAGATGCCAATGCTACGGGCAAGGAGTTTGAAGTGGCGCACCTTCCTGAGTATGAAATTGTTATTGATCCTGATCTGCGCTTTACGGTGCGGAAAGGCGCGATGCAGCTAAACGGCAAGGTGTTGGTCCCCAGAGCCTCTATAACCATCACAGAGGTTGATAGCTCGGTGACCGCTTCTGGTGATGTCATCGTGGTTGATGATGGGAAAGAGGGCAAAAGAAAAGATCTGCCTCTGAACGCCTCGGTGATCGTAGAGCTTGGGCCGGATGTCGCCATTGATGCCTTTGGCCTGAAGGGGCGGCTTTTGGGAAGTGTGACGGTGAATGATGCGCCCGGTCTTCCCTTATCCGGCAAAGGGAGTCTTACCGTGCACTATGGTATCTTTGTTGTCAGGGATCGCCCCCTGGATATCTCCAGAGGGCGGTTTTTTTTCCTCGGCGGTCCTCTGGATAATCCGGGTGTTGATGTTCTGGCCCAGAAAAAAAATAAAAACAAGACGGTGGGGGTGATAGCCTCTGGAACGGTGAATGATATGGATCTGAAACTTTTTTCTGATCCTCCCATGGCCGAGAGCGATATCCTGACTGAACTGCTGGCTGGCCGGTCTTATTCTGGAACCAGTCATCAGGTGGGAAGCATGGTGGGGGCCGTGGCCACAGGTATTGGTCTTGAGCAGGGCGGGGCATTTGTAGAAAATATTCTCTCGAGCCTGCAAGATCAGTTTGCGCTGAATGATATTTATGTGGAAAGTGGTGCAAACTCCTCAGATGTATCATTGATGATTGGTAAGGAGTTGTCGAAGGATCTCTATATCAGTTATGGGTATGACCCGTTTACCTCTGCTGGTATGTTTAAAGCCAGATATGATTTATGGAAGGGGCTTTCTGTGGAGACAGAGGTCGGCGCTGATAAGAGCGGGGCTGATTTGCTCTGGTCTATTGAGAAGTAACTATATATATAAGGAGGCAATGATGAAAGTTGTAGCATTCAGTGGCAGTGCCAGGAAAGATGGAAATACCGCGCTTCTGCTCAAGACTGTTCTTGCTGAGCTTGAGGATGCAGGTGTTGAGACGGAGCTTGTACAGCTTGCAGGTCAGGAGGTTCACGGCTGTATTGCCTGTTATGAGTGTTTCAAGAATAAGGACGGCTACTGTGCGGTAAAGAAGGATTGCATCAATGAGTGTCTTGATAAGATGAAGGGGGCAGATGCTATTCTCCTTGGATCACCCACTTATTTTGCCGATGTTTCCCCGGAGATGAAGGCGTTAATGGATCGTTGCGGTATGGTCAGCCGGGCAAACGGTGATCTTTTTAAAAGGAAACTTGGCGCAGCTGTTGTTGCCGCCAGACGGGCCGGTGCCATTCATGTCTTTGATTCTATGAATCATTTCTTCCTCATTGGTCAGATGATCGTGGTTGGCTCCAATTATTGGAATATCGGTATGGGGCGTGAAAAAGAAGAGGTGGCCAAGGATGAGGAAGGAATGCAGACCATGCGCGTTCTGGGACAGAATATGGCCTGGCTGTTGAAAAGATTGGGTTGAAGATTGAAGGCCGAAGGTAAAAGTCTGAAGTTGAAGAAAATTTCAGCCTTCGGTTGTCAATTCTCTGTCGTCCTAAAATAAAGGGAGTAAGAGTGACCAAAGAAGGAAAGCAGGTAACTATTCTAGTGGTGGATGATGAGCAGGTGCATCGCTATATGCTTTGTTCGATGTTCAGAGAATGGGGTTGGAAATGCGTGGAGGCCGATGATGGCCGCACCGCAGTGGAAGTTGTGGAAAAATCCGATTTTGATGCTGTGCTCATGGATGTGCGCATGGCCAGGATGGATGGGATGGAGGCCTTTAGTCGGATCCATGCCTTGAAACCAGCCCTGCCGGTGGTGATCATGACCGCCTATTCTTCGGTGGATGATGCCGTTGAGGCGATTAAAAAAGGAGCCCATGATTATCTGACCAAACCCCTTAATTTTGATCGTCTTCGTTTAACCCTGACCCGAGCTCTGGATCATCATCAGGTGGAAGAGCAACGGCAACAGGTGCAGGCTGGTGAGAACAAAGGGCATCCCTTGCGCAGTTCTATTGTCGGAGATTCTCCTCCCATGCAGGAATTGCTGGAAATGATCTCTTATGTGGCGACCACGGAGGCTACAGTTTTGATCACAGGCGAGTCAGGAACGGGTAAGGAACTGGTAGCGGCGGCATTGCATGAAAACAGTGACCGGCATGACGGGCCTTTTGTCAAAGTCAACTGTGCGGCCTTGGCCGACACCCTGCTGGAGTCCGAACTTTTTGGCCATGAGAAGGGGGCCTTCACCGGCGCTGATCGGCGGCGGGAAGGAAAATTTGTCCAGGCGGATGGGGGCACGCTTTTTCTTGATGAGATAGGCGAAACGACCCAGGCCATGCAGGTCAAGATGCTGCGGGTTCTTCAGGAACATGAATTGCAGCGGGTGGGCGGTGAGGAGACCATTAAGGTGGATGTGCGGATTCTGGCGGCCACTAATCGTGATCTGGCCTCCGAGGTGAAGGCGGGGAACTTCCGGGAGGATCTCTATTATCGCTTGAATGTGGTGACGCTGGCCGTGCCGCCCCTGCGGGAGCGAAGGGGAGATATCCCCTTGCTGATTGATTACTTCGTACAAAAATTTGCAGAGAAGAACCGTCGTACAGTGGAGTCGGTGACCCCCAAGTGTATGGAGTTGCTTGTCAGTTATGGTTGGCCCGGCAATGTGCGGGAACTTGAAAACGCCATTGAACGTGGGGTGATCCTCATGCGCGGTGAGCAACTGAGTGAAAAAAGTCTCCCCCTTCCTATTCAGAAGCAGGAAAGGGAAGGGGAGATTGCTGCTCCCTCATCATTGCAGGAAGCAGAGCGGTTGCTGATTCTCCAGACTCTGGAAGAGAGTGGTGGCAACAAGAGTGAAGCTGCCAGACGTCTGGGAATTACCAGAAAGACCCTGCAGAATAAATTGCAAAGATATGATTTAGGTTTTAAGTAGGAGAAGAGCATATCAGCAGGCCGGGAAGGAGTGATGATGTGGTCAGGTTTGCGGAGATGGCTGGAATAGAAGTGGAAAAATAAAAGGAGTGTCTTAGCGTTACCCTGAAATGAGTTTTTTTAATCGACCCTGTTAGCTGGGTACAGAATACCAAGGCATACCAATGGAAAAAATTATAAACTACAGACGATTTAGTTTGCTGGCGTACGTTTTCGGGGCGCTGTTATTGTTATCACCTTCTATCGGTTCTGCTTCTCAACCGACAACTACCCGGGTTAGTGTCGATACTCACGGGCACAGGGGAATGAAGTCAGCGATAAGCCTTCGATCTCAGCGGACGGACGATATGTGGCTTTTCGATCAGACGCCAGCAACCTTGTGACCGGCGACACCAATGGTGTGGATGATATTATTATTGACGGCCCGCATGTGAATTTCCCATGGTCCATATTTCTGCCGACTATATCCCATAGAGCCAACTGAGAATGGATCACCCGTTTGCAATGAAATAAGTTTTATAAGTCAGGGCTGGTTTTTTTTAACAGTCCTGTTATGTTATCTGGTTACATGTGTACGTGAAAGCTTATCACAGAATCAATGCGTAATATTTTTATTCAGGAGTTTGTTCAATGAGAACAGATATCGTTCATATCGGGGCTGGAGAACTGACATACGAAATCAGGAATATCGTTAATGTCGGGATGAAGTTGCAGAAACTGGGGTTGACTACCAACTGGGAGAATATAGGTGACCCCATTGCCAAAGGTGAACAAATTCCCCTGTGGATGAAGGAGATTGTGGCTGAGGCAGTGATGGATAACGTGACCTATGGTTATTGCCCTACCAAGGGTGTGTTGTCTACCCGTGAGTTTATCGCGGCTGAGACCAATAAACGGGGCGGAGCCCAGATTGATCCTGAGGATATTATCTTTTTTAATGGTCTTGGTGATGCCATTGCCAAGGTCTTCGGTTTTTTGCGCAGTACGGCCAGGGTGCTGGTGCCGACCCCCAGTTATACAACGCATTCATCGGCTGAGGCAGCCCATGCCGGTGATAAACCCCTGACCTATATCCTTGATCCGAACCATCATTGGTATCCTGATCTCGATGATCTGGAGAAAAGTATAAAATACAATCCGGCAGTGGCCGGCATCTTGATTATTAACCCCGACAACCCGACAGGCGCGGTGTACCCCCGGGAGATTCTTGAGGCCATTGTCGAGATTGCCCATCGCTACGATCTGTTTATTATCTGTGACGAGGTCTATCATCATATCGTCTATAATGGGACCTCTACACCGTCACTTTCCGATGTTGTCGGGGACGTTCCTGCCATTGCCATGCGTGGTATCTCCAAGGAGATGCCTTGGCCCGGTTCACGCTGCGGCTGGATAGAGGTTTATAACGGCGACAAGGATCCCATGTTCGCCAAGTATATCCAGTCCATTCTTAATGCCAAGATGGTCGAGGTCTGTTCCACGACCTTGCCTCAGGTGGTCTATCCCAAAGTAGTGACCCATCCCGCCTATCAGGGTTATCTGGAAGAGAGGATCCGTCGCTATGAAAAGTTTTCCAATATCGCCTATGAGAGCCTGAAGGATGTCAAAGGGGTGCTGGTTAACCGTCCGAACGGGGCTTTTTATATGAGTGTCTGTTTTGAAGAAGGAATTTTGAATCACCGACAGACTTTACCCATTGAAAATAACGAAATCCGCAAGCTGGTTGAATCGCTGGTTGCAGTTCCTGGTTCCTCTGTGGATAAGCGTTTTGTCTATTATCTGCTTGGTGCCACCGGGGTCTGCGTTGTGCCGTTGACCTCCTTTGCCACGGAACTTCAGGGATTTCGCATCACCTTGCTGGAACGTGACGAAGAGAAGTTTATTCAGATTTTTCAGACTATTGCCAGTTCCATTGCCCAGTATTTAAAAAGTTGATGGCGTCGATGGCGTCACCAAAAGGCCCAAATACTGCGTTACTCTGTATCCTTCGTCACAGCGGCGTACCCAAAAGTACGCCTTATTCCTCAGGATTCAGAGCGCCTTGTCTTTGGGCTTTTTGGGTTAGCCATCTTTTTGGAGGATGTTTTTTTTGGAGATTGTAAAAAATGACGGGGGTGTTGTGGCGGATAAAAAAATATTACGGAGGGAACAACTATCGCTAATGTCAGCGGCAATACCAGCGGTCTGAAAAAACATCAGCTTGCCGTCCTTGAACGTTTGGCCAATAAAAGGGTGGCCAGAGAACAGATCATCTCCCCGGAGATGGCTAAGACCCTGTGCCAGCTGTCTTTTGAGATGAATCGGCAGATAGGTGTCTTGCTCCATCGTTCAGGCAAAGTGGAACAGATCGTGGTGGGTGATTTCAAGGGAATCATGATTCCCCGGCTGGGATCGGTGCGTAGTGCCGGTGGTCGCTTGAAAGGGCTGCGTCTCATTCATACCCATCTGGGGGGAGAGGAAATCAGCGATGAAGATCTGATGGATCTTCTCTTTTTGCGTCTCGATCTTATCTCTGTCTTGAAAATCAGCCCGGACGGGCTGCCGGAGCGTCTCTACTCTGCCCATCTACTGCCGGTGGCCTCAGAAGGAAAAAACTGGGCCATTCTAGCGCCTGTACATCCGACCGGTCAGACGGATTCCTTTAGCGATTTCATTGCTGCTCTTGAAAGTGAGTTTGCCCGTCAGCAAACCACGACCGATGTTGATAAGGGCCAGGATCGGGCGATCCTGGTCAGTGTGAGCACTGAGTCTCAGCAGCGTGCCGAGGAATCTCTGGCCGAACTTGCCGAGCTGACCAGTTCTGATAATATTCTGGTTCTTGATACCGTGCTCCAACGGAGCAGGAAGGTAAATCACCGTTTGATTATAGGGAAAGGAAAGCTTGCTGAGATCATGATCCGAGCCCTGCAACTGGATGCCAACCTGTTCATATTCAATCAGGAATTAAACCCATCCCAGATCCGTTCGATCACCGATTATACTGAGATGCGGGTGATTGATCGGACTCAGTTGATCCTCGATATCTTTGCCCATCGGGCCTTGAGCCGTGAGGGGCGGTTGCAGGTTGAGATGGCACAGTTGAAATATATGCTGCCCCGTCTCTCAACGCGTGATGACGCGCTTTCCAGGCTCAGTGGCGGAATAGGCACCAGGGGGCCTGGCGAGACCAAGCTTGAGACTCACCGACGGCGTATTGATGACCGGCTGGCCAGGCTGACCAAAGAGCTGGAGCAGGTGGGGAAAGAGCGATACCGCCGCCGGGCCAGGCGCCGGAAGAAGGAGCTACCTGTGCTTTCTCTTGTTGGTTATACCAATGCCGGTAAGTCAACGCTGCTCAACACCCTGACCAACAGTGATATCACAGCCGAAGACAAGCTCTTCGCTACCCTTGATCCCACCAGCCGCAGGCTGCGCTTTCCGCATGACATGGAGGTGGTGGTCACCGATACGGTGGGGTTTATCCGCCAGCTGCCCGCTGAATTGTTGCAGGCCTTTGCCGCTACGCTTGAGGAATTGCAGGAAGCTGATCTTTTGGTTCATGTCATTGACCTGTCCAATCCCTCATTCCGAGAGCAGATGCAGGTGGTGGAGGAGCTACTGCGAGAGCTGGATCTGGAGGATATTCCTTGTCTCAAGGTTTTTAACAAGATTGATCAGGAGGGAGTAGGTGAGCAACTCTTGGCTGAGGCCAGGCGGGAGGGGGTAGTGATCAGCGCTCTCGACGCCAAGACATTTACCCCTTTTTTGGAACAGGCCGAAAAGTTGATGGGGAAGATTCTAAGATAAGAGTGGCTCAGGGGAAGAGATAAAAACGGAGTCCCTGTTCAAGGGGTTCATAGTCGGCAAAGCGGCAGCCTATAATATTGCCGACCACCGATTGAATAATGACGTGTTTTTTGATCTTGGTCTGTTTCCGGTCATCGAGAGTGAAGGTGATTTTTGCCTGTTGGCCAACCTCAATAGCATGGTCGCCAGGGGTTGTGAATTGCAGACCACCACAAGACAGGTTGGTGATCTGCATATGACCACAGCCGACGGACGGCTCCTGCATGCTGTAGACGCCAGCCAGTTTGGTCTTCTTCCAGTGTTTGTCGTCAACTGCTGAAGCCTGTGTTTTAAATGTTCCAGGTAAGGCAGTTTTTTTTCGGTAGTATTTGCGAAAATCAAGGCTGACAGGGAAAGAGTGGCCACAGGCGCAACGCGCTGTTATCGTGTGTCGGGTCGTGCGAAATTTGCCAACCCCAACTGTTTTGGCGAGCTGGCATTTAGGGCAGTTGATGGTTGCCGTATCGTCTGGTTTGACAAAAACTCTTTGTGTGTTTTCTGGTATCATTTTGATATTGCTTGATATTTATGTATATGTCTACTGCTTCTATTCAATAGGAGCTTACTCTCAGCAAACAAAAAAATGGTTTAGCAGATAGGTTGTCAAAATGTCGTTTATTTCATCCTATTAATCATAGATAATGGTTGTATAGTTCTCCAGCAGTTTTTCCGTTTCCGGGTCAAGGTCACTGGCCACTTCGTGGATCTGATATTCCCGTTTACATCCTGTGCAGCGCAGTCGTATTCGTCTGCATGCACGCAGGACTTCAAGTTTATTGTTACATTCCCGGCATTGCATAAGGTCTAGCTAAGCAGCTCCTCCCTGGTGAAGATGGATTCAAGGGTGTAACCCGCATCAGCCAAGGTCTTGACGCCTCCTTCCTGCCGTTCAACCACGGTAATGACCGCACCTACCTTAAATCCTTGTGCTTCGACCCGTTCGATGACCTGGAGCAGGGTGCCGCCGGTGGTTACTACATCTTCGATGAGGGCAACCCGGCATCCTGCGGGCATGTTTTTCAACCCTTCAATGTAATTGCCGGTGCCATGGCCTTTTGCCTCCTTGCGGACGATAAAGGCAGGAATAGGATTTTTTTCAAGAAAACTGACCATGGAGACAGCGGTAACCAGTGGATCAGCGCCGAGGGTCATGCCACCTACCGCCTGAATGGGTTCCTTTTGTTTCAGGATGAGCTCAAGGATCAGTTTACCGCAGAGGTAGGCACCTTCAGCCGACAAGGTGGTTTGTTTGCCATCAATGTAAAAGTCGGAAGTTTTGCCGGAGGTGAGGGTAAATGAGCCCTGACGATATGATTTTTCAAGGAGTATTTCTTTGAGTCTTTGTCGATCATTCATGATGATTCACTTGGCGTTTTTGATTTTGTGAGGATAGCTGTCTATAATACATTATTTAAAAATACTTGTTTTGTGAGGCTATTAAAAGAAAAAACTCGCATTAATGAAAAATGTCATGTTAATCTGAATAGTAAAATCGGTGTTTTATCGTATTATTGTGAACAGTCTCTAGGTACCTTTAAAAATAGATTTTCCACTTCATTTCTGCGGTGTTTTCAAATAATTGTTCTTGTAATATCAGGAATATGTGCTGTATTTATATGTCCTGCGACGTGATCTTATGGTCTACTGTTTCGTAGGCCTTGTCCAGGAAATGAACATCCTGACTTTTAAGGTATTCTTCTTCTATAACCATTCTGGAGTAAATTATGTGCGGAATTGTTGGCTATGTCGGGGCAAGGCGGGTTGTTCCCGTGGTGCTTGAGGGTTTGCGACGCCTTGAATATCGGGGGTATGATTCAGCAGGGATTGTCTATTTGCAGGACGGGCGGTTGGTTAAATATAGGGCTGCCGGCAAGCTCTCAAGTCTGGAAGCGATTATCGATGAGGCCATTGTGGCCCCGTCGCATATTGGCCTTGGTCATACCCGCTGGGCGACACATGGTGCTCCGACCACTGAAAACGCCCATCCCCACACTGATTGCAGTGGCAATCTGGTGGTGGTTCACAATGGGATTATTGAAAATTATCATTCTTTGCGCGAGGAGCTTCTAGCCAAGGGCCATCGTTTCAGTTCAGAGACCGACACGGAGGTACTAGCCCATTTGATTGAAGAGTATCTGGCCGGTGATGACCTGATAGCGGCGGTACGCAAGGCCCTTGACCGGGTGGAGGGATCGTATGCCCTGGCGGTTCTGTGGACCGGCAAGCCCGATACCCTTATTGCCGTACGCAATCATAGCCCGCTGGTCCTGGGCGTTGATGATGAAAATGGCTCTTTTCTGGCCTCGGACATTCCGGCTTTCCTTCCCTTTACCAAACAGGTTATTTTCCTTGAGGATCTTGAGATGGCAGTGCTGACTGCTGCCGGACGGACTTTTTATTCTCTGCAGACAGGGAAGGAAATCAGCAAGGAAATCAAAACGATTGAGTGGACTGCTGCCATGGCAGAGAAGGGTGGCTATCGTCATTTCATGCTCAAGGAGATTTTTGAACAGCCTCAGGCTATTATTAATACGGTCAGTGGCCGGATTAATCTGGAAACTGGCGCGATTGAACTGCCGGAGATTCATCTGGCCGCCGAAGATCTGCAGAAAATCGACCGGATCTTTCTGGTTGCCTGCGGAACATCCTGGCATGCGGCCCTGGTGGCCAAGTACTGGATTGAACGCTGGGCTCAGATTCCAGTGGAGGTTGATATTGCTTCTGAGTTTCGCTACCGTAAACTTTTGATCAATGAACGGGTACTGACCATTGCCATTTCCCAGTCCGGTGAAACAGCAGACACCTTGGCCGGGATCCGTCTGGCCAAAAAATTGGGATCAAAGATTATCACCATCTGTAATGTGGTTGGTTCCACAATGACCCGAGAGGCGGATGGAACGGTCTATACCCATGCCGGACCTGAAATCGGAGTGGCCTCCACCAAGGCCTTTATTTCGCAACTGGCGGCTCTTTTTCTTTTTACCCTCTATTTAGGAGAGCAGAAAAAGACCATTAGTGCGGAAAAGAGCAGGGAACTGGGACAGGCCCTTATCGGCATTGCTGCCGTCATTGAAGTGGAACTGCCCCGCTTGCAGGAAGAGATCAGAGAGCTTGTGGATAGCTATTATGACTGTCGCGATTTTCTCTTTATCGGTCGTGGCTTGAATTTTCCCATTGCCCTGGAAGGAGCCTTGAAGTTGAAGGAAATCTCCTATATCCATGCGGAAGGGTATGCCTCGGGCGAGCTCAAGCATGGACCTATTGCCCTGATTGACAAGGAAATGCCCATACTGGCCCTTGTCCCCCGGGATGGAGTGTATCAGAAATCAATTTCCAATGTGGAGGAAATCAAGGCCCGGCAGGGGCGTCTGATTTTGTTGGGAACGGAAGGTGACAGCCATCTGCAGGCTATCACCGAAGATGTCATCTACCTGCCCCAGGTGCATGAGGAGATGAACCCCATTCTGTATACCATTCCGGCCCAGCTTCTTGCCTATGAGATTGCCACCAGGCGCGGCTGTGACGTGGATCAGCCACGGAATCTGGCGAAAAGTGTAACTGTCGAGTAAGGGGACCTTTCTTTATGCTTACAATCGGACTGGAAAATTTTCTGACCAGCTTGCCTTCAGGTCTGGATGGAATGCGGCTGGGACTTCTTTCCAACCAGGCATCCACTGACCGTAATCTTGTGCATGCACGAGTCCTCCTTCAGCAGAGATTCGGCTCCCGGTTGACCTGTCTCTTTTCTCCTCAACATGGATTTTTCTGTGAGAAACAGGATAATATGATCGAGTCTGGTCATGAGATTGACCGGTTGACCGGCTTGCCGCTTTTCAGCCTTTATGGGGAGAGCCGCAAGCCGTCGAGGGCCATGTTTGATCATCTTGACGTCCTGCTCATTGATCTGGTGGATGTGGGAACCAGAGTCTATACCTTCCTCTACACTATGGCCTATTGTCTGGAAGCAGCTGCTGAGTTCGGAAAGAAGGTTGTGGTTCTTGATCGTCCAAATCCCGTGGGCGGCATAGCGGTTGAGGGTAATATGCTGCTGCAGGATTGCACATCTTTTGTCGGATTGTATCCCCTGCCCATGCGCCATGGTCTGACTTTTGCTGAACTGGCCCTGATGCTGAATCAGGAGTTTGGCTTGGGCGCTGACCTGCAGGTGGTTCCCATGCAGGGGTGGAAGCGTTCCATGCTATTCAGGGATACCGGGTTCCCCTGGGTCTTTCCCTCTCCAAATATGCCAACGCCGGAAACGGCCCTGATCTATCCGGGGCAGGTGATCTGGGAGGGGACCAATGTCTCGGAGGGGCGGGGGACCACCTTGCCTTTTGAACTGGTAGGGGCTCCATTCTGGGAGCATGAACCGATATTGAAGATTCTGGAACAGACAGAACTGCCAGGCTGCTTTTTGAGGCCGCTGGTCTTTGAACCAACTTCCGGCAAGTGGGCAGGTAAGGCCTGTGTCGGCTTTCAACTCCATGTGACCGACGCCCTTATATTTATGCCTTACCGGAGTTCTCTGGCCCTTTTGCAGGTAGTTATGCAATTGTATCCAGGAAATTTTTCGTATAAAGAGCCGCCCTATGAATATGAATATGAACGACTACCTATGGATCTGATCCTTGGGGATCAGAAGGTACGTCGGGAGCTAGAGGGTGGAGTGCCATTGAGGGAGATTGAGGCAGGCTGGCAGAAGGGGTTGCAGGAGTTCAACTCGAAGCGGAGGAAATATTTTCTTTATCCGGAAGAATCTCCAGCAGCGAAAACAGAATTATGAAGATAACAGGGTGGATAAAAGGATGGCGGTGATGGTGAAGAGTGTTGCTTTACGGCAGTTGGTGCAGTTGGTTGGGGGGGAACTGGTAGGTGATGGAGATGTGCAGATCCATGATCTTGATGCCCTGGAGACGGCTGGCGTTGGGGTAATCAGCTTTCTGGCACAGGCAAAAGATGCGGCGTCTCTGGTGAATAGTGGAGCCTCGGCAGTAATCGTGCCCATGGCCATTGAGACAGCAGACATGCCTATTATCCGGGTACGTGATCCTTATCTGGCCGCAGCTTTAGTACATACCTTTCTGCTAAAGGCCCCTTTTCGGGCCGCAGGGGTGCATGCAAAAGCCCATGTGGGTGCTCAAACGGTAGTTCCGGAGCAGATCTCCATTGCCCCCCTTGCAGTGATAGGCGACAGGGTGCATCTTGGTCAGCGAGTGACCATTGAATCGGGCGTGGTGATTGGTGATGATGTGCAGATTGGCGATGATACCCAAATTCTGGCTAATGTGACGGTGGGTCGTGGCTGCAGGATTGGCTGCCGGGTGACCATTCATCCTGGAGCGGTAATTGGCAGCGATGGCTATGGGTATGCTACGGATAGCAGGGGATATCATGTGAAACGGCCGCAGGTGGGGATCGTGCAGATCGATGATGATGTAGAGATCGGAGCTAATACCTGTATTGATCGGGCTACCTTTGGTGTGACCTGGATTAAGAGCGGAGCCAAGATTGACAATCTGGTCCAGGTGGCCCATAATGTGGTGGTTGGTGAAAATTGTCTGCTCGTGGCCCAAGTGGGCATTGCCGGCTCAACAAGCTTGGGACGTAATGTGGTTCTTGGCGGTCAGGCCGGGCTTTCCGGTCATATTCATCTGGAGGACGGGGTGATGGTGGCAGCTCAGGCTGGAATTCATAATAATCAGCCTAAGGGTGCGGTGATTGCTGGCACCCCTGGCATGCCCATGAAGAAATTTGCCAGGGTGGTTGCCGCTCTGGGGCGATTGCCGGAAATAGTGAGCGAGTTGCGGCGCATGCGTAAGGAGATTGCCGCGTTGCAGGATGCACAAGATGTTCAAGAAAAGCAAGTTTGAAAGGAGAGATGATAATGTCTGAAGCAGTCGTTCCTGAGAAAATAGATATTCTGGAGATATTAAGGCTTCTACCCCATCGCTACCCTTTTATACTGGTGGATCGAATTTTGGAGATAAACCCGGATAAGGATATTGTCGGGTTGAAGAACGTCACCATTAACGAACCATTCTTTCAAGGTCATTTCCCGGGAAGACCCGTCATGCCAGGGGTACTGATCCTGGAGGGAATGGCCCAGGTTGGCGGGATATTAGCCTTTTATTCCGAGCCGGAGAATATCGGTAACAAGGTGCTCTATTTTGTGGGTATTGACAAGGCCCGCTTTCGGCAACCTGTAATCCCGGGTGATCAGATTCATTTCAAGCTGGACCTCTTGAAGAGGCGGCGGGGAATCTGGCAGATGGCAGCTCGCGCCTATGTGGAAGAAAAGCTTGTAGCCGAGGCCGAGTTGATGGCATCGTTTGGTTAGGGGCCGTTAAGAAATAACCATTATATTTCTGATCATTTCGTTACGCAGGCCATGGATGAATGAAGAGCGACACCGGCCGTTTATGCTGTTTACGATATCACAATGTTATATAGTTATTGATGTACAATGGCTTAGTCAGAGTTTACTGGGATTTTTTGTTGTGGCACGTGTTGGTCACGACTCGTCGGTTATAAACAAACAATTATTCAATGACAATCCTGTACTCCTTGATTTTGCTCAGCAGGGAAGGGTAGCTGAGCTCTAATAATTTTGAGGCCTGCAACCGATTACCCCCTGTTTCTTGCAAGGCCTTGGCGATTATTTTTTCTTCCATTACTTTTTGAGCTTTTTTTAGGGAAAATCCTGTAAAGAATTGTTCAAAGCATTCTGCTGGAGTTGTTTGCATAAGATGCGGCGGTAATTGATCCAGGCCAATGGTTTGATCCTCTGCCAGGACAATCCCTCTCTGAATTATATTTTCCAATTCCCGTACATTTCCAGGCCAAGTATGAGCCAGGAGTCTTTCCATGGCTTCAGCTGTTATTGAGGTAATACTCGTTCCGAGAGTTATGTTAAATTTTTTAATAAAGTGATTGCATAAGAGGGGAATATCTTCAGGTCTCTCTCTGAGTGGTGGAATGTGAATGCTCAAAACATTGAGGCGGTAAAATAAATCTTCCCGGAAGGTTCCCTGCCGCACCTCATCTTCCAGATTTCTGGCAGTTGCGGCCAGGATACGAACATCGATCTGTTCAGTTTTATTGGCACCAACAGGTTTTATTTCTCCCTCCTGTAGGACCCGGAGGAGCTTTACCTGCATGTCTAAAGGAAGCTCACCTATTTCATCGAGAAAAAGCGTCCCCCCGTCTGCCTCGGCCAGGAGACCTTTTCGGGTCTTATCCGCCCCGGTAAACGCACCCTTTACATATCCGAAAAACTCACTCTCCAGTAAATTTTCAGGGATACTGCCGCAGTTTACGGCAATAAATGGCTGCTCGTTTCTCGGTGATGATGCGTAGATGCCTCTGGCCACCAATTCCTTACCGGTACCGGACTCACCGATAATCAGGACAGTCGTATTGTAAGGAGCAACTTTTCTGGCCAGGGTGAACAGGGAATGCATGGGCTTGCTGACCGCCACCATCTTATCAAAACCATCACTTGCCTTGAATCCCTGGATCTGCTCTCTCAGCAGGCGATTCTCCTGTTTCAGGCTCTCTCTTTCTTCTGCTTTTTTCAGGGTGAGCAGAACCTCGTCGGCCTTAAAGGGTTTTGAAATAAAATCATAGGCCCCTGCCTTGATTGCTTCCAAGGCCATATCAATGGTGCCGTACGCTGACATCATGATAACCGTCGATGACTGGATCCTGGTTCCGGCTGCTTGAAGAAAGGTAATACCGTCCATGTGCGGCATTTTGATATCACAGAGAATGAAATCAAAGTGTTTCTGGGCAATTTTGGTCAGGGCATCTTGACCATCAACAGCAGTTTCTACACTATACCCATGGCGATTGACCATGGCCTGCAACATGTGACGCATGTTCTCCTCGTCATCGACGATAAGCAATGTCCTGTTCTGTTCCATTATATAGAAAACATAAGTTCTGAAAGAGTATTAAATGGTTGGTTCAAGATTTCGCCCACAAAGGGAGAAGTATGAATACCTTGGCGCCCTGACCCTCTTTGCCTTTTATCTGCATCTGGCCGCCAAGGCCCTCAATAAGTGCATAGGATACAGAAAGGCCAAGCCCGGTTCCTTTTCCTGGCTCTTTGGTGGTAAAGAACGGGTCAAACAGGCTATCTTTGTCTGTGTCTTTGATTCCGATGCCGTTATCCTCAATCGTGATCTGAATGAAAGGTTTTCCCTCGTCATGAGTGGTATTGACAGTGGTGAGGCATATTTTTCCTTTATGTGGAGCATTATATTCTTTTATGGCATCAATTGCATTCAGCAGACAGTTGAGAAAGACTTGATGTAAACTCTCACTATCGCCTGCAGCCTGATCACACTCTGCATCAAGATGCAACTGAAATTCAAGTCCAGCCAATTTCCTCTGGGCTTGCAGCATGTCAATAAGTTCTTGGAGTAATGGATGGATTTCCGTACTTCTGGAATCATCGCTTCTGGTCCTGGCAAAATTGAGAAGTTGGTGAATCAGGCGATTAATGCGCTCCAATTCCTGCATGGAACGACTGGAAAATTGTTGTTGTTCATCTTTGGATAAACCAGATTGACCCAATAACTCTAAATAGCCCTGAACAATCCCTATGGGATTGCCAATCTCATGGGCAAGACCAGCTGCCAGCCTGCCGATTGCTGCCATCTTTTCAGTCTGTACCATTTTTTGCTGGGTGGCACGCAACTGCTGGTTCGCGTTTTCAAGTGAATCCACTGTCTCACGTAGCTTCTGCCTGTCATCGTCAATACGATGCAGCATTCTGTTCAGGGAAATGGAAAGCTGTCCAAATTCATTGCCCTCTTGATCAGGCAGAAAAGGGCTATCCTTGTCGTTCTGGTAGGCGTCCGTCAGTGTGACCAGATGTTCAATGGGGCGAACCACCACATGAATAAAGCGAAAGAGGCCGATGGTCGTGAGAATAATAGTATTAACGAGTAGGTAGATGTAAGCAATGTTGCGTCCCTGATTGACCTGGTCATACACGGATTGTAGAGAAATTACGGCACCTATGCTGCCTTGTACGCCGTTCTGCCGTAGGGGAACAGCAGTTACCAAATATTTTCGGCTGAAAAATGGAAGATGAGGACTCGCATCGATTATTTTTGTGCTTGAAACTCCTGTATCGATAACCTGTTTAACTTTTTCTTGTAGTGAAGAGTCTTCAGGGCCACATTTTTCAGGAATTCTGGTGAAAATGTTATTGGTGGAAAGCATGACACAGGAAGCACTCAGATCATTCTGCAGGCGAGCCAGAACGTCTTGTGAAAAAATCTCCTTTGGGTCAGGCATCTCTTGGACAATATTTGCCACAGTAGATAAGATTGAGATTGCCTTTTCTCTCTCCCTGTGCATTAAACTCCTTTGCCAGAATGTTGAAAAAACAATACATATCAAGATCATGCCAATAACAAGGAGGCTTGCAAGCATGATCGTAATATGAGATTTAATGCCTTTTGATCTCATCACCATAGTGTTGATATGGGGGAATGCTTTTTGGCTTCATAACATTGTGCCCATGTTTTTTGCTGTGACATAGGTGAGGCCTAGAATACTCTCTTCTCTGAATTTTGATAGTTACTAAATTACTTCAAAACCAATCTTGGTGATGGCTTCATTTACTGTTTGGCTATCTACCTTGCCATCGAATGTCGCTTCTCCTTTTTCCAGATTTATCTGGACATTGGAAATCCCTGGTATGGCTTCGAGTGCTTTTTTGGTAGAACCTACACAGTGCTGACAGCTCATGCCTTTAATTTTTATTGTTGTTATCATGTTCTTCTCCTTTTATGTTGTTTTATTTACTGCTGAAACGATCCTTGATTAGTTTATGAATATTATTAAGGATGATTTTAATCGTAATGGATTTATTCAATAGTATGTTCATTCATAAAGTTTTTTCAATTATTTTACCATCAATTCCTGTGAAAATACAAAGGGCCTGACTTTAATAAAGTCAGGCCCTTTGTATTTTCGTATGGAGTGCGATTTTTTTAAGATTCGCACAACTTTATGAAATTGTATTATATTTCAATCTCGCTCTGCATTTTTTCCAACATTTTCGGACCAATGCCTTTTACCTGAAGCAGATCTTCCTTCGTTTTAAAATTGCCATGTTGGGTGCGGTATTCGATTATGGCAGTCGCTTTTGCGGTACCAACCCCGGGTAGAGCCTCCAGCGCAGTTTGGTCGGCTTTATTGATATTAATGGCTGCAAAAGCAGAATTGACCAGAAAAAGTAGAGCAAAAACAAACAGTGCAGTTTTTTTTAACATTTTTTTCCTCTTTTACCGATTTTTTTTCTCATTATGAGAAAATGTGTACTCCTGCCCTGAGGATCTGAATCATAATCAACAATCACAGGAGTGTTTAATGTTTTAAACTGTAGCGGATGAAAAAAATAAAGTAAATGGGTATAATTACCCAATTTTACGATTAAATTGTACATTTTTTTCTTTTCGTCGTCAGGGCGTCAGGTAACTGATGTATGTAATTATGCTCAAAGTGTGATGGTGTGTCACTGTGTTGTGTTTTACATTTGTTGTTTAATATTAAAAAGTTACAAGAGGGTATTGTTAGAATTTGATCAGGATAAGATTAGATTGCTGCTTGTGATTCACTTACTATTTGCAATTACTGTATTTTTTTTGCTATGGTATAAATATTTAATAGTGTTATATCTTTCATATTATTATCTCTTCCCTAGGATTTTATCATGTCCCCACCTGTCAAGAAAAAGCAACCGGTCATTTCAGAAAAAAAAGGAACTACAGCTATAATTCGTCAGCTTATCAAAAATCTTGATAACGAACTCAAAGAACATGCATCTGACGAAATAAACAGTAAGTGTTTTGACAGTCTGAATGCGCGACACAAGGAAGAGATCGTTACTTCAGCGTTGATCAAATTTTGTGATTCTGAAGAGTTGAAACCTTTTCAGGCTGAACTGATCAAGATGCATGCCCATCTTGAACGAACCGGGAAAAAAATGATCATTCTTTTTGATGGTCGTGATGCTTCGGGGAAAGGAGGGACAATCCGGGCCGTTACCCGATATATGAATGAAAAACGATATCGGATCGAGGCCCTTGGAAAACCGACAGATGAGCAGAGGACAGAATTGCATATGAAACGCTATATTGAGCAATTTCCCCATGCTGGCGAAATTGTGCTCTTTGATCGCAGCTGGTATAATCGAGCCATGGTAGAACCTGTTATGGGGTTTTGTTCCCAGGAACAGTATCATCGCTTTTTGCATAAGGTAACCACCTACGAACAGAATTTTATTCTGGACGCTGGAAGAACTATCCTCCTGAAACTTTATTTTTCAGTAACCAAGGAGGAGCAGGCCAGAAGGTTTGAACGACGTAAAAATGATCCTCTACGTCAATGGAAACTAAGTGAAGTTGATCTGCAGGCGCAGGAACTGTGGAATGAGTTTACGGAAAAGAAAAAGATCCTCCTGCAGAAGACCCATACTAAAAAATCAAGCTGGTGGGTCATCCGTTCTGACAATAAACATCTTGCCAGGTTGGAAACCATGAAATTGATACTCCGTTCAGTAAAATACAGGGGACGCAGTAGAACGCTGGACTTTACTCCAAATCCAGAAATTGTTATTCCAGGTGAAAAAGAATTACGAATTATGTTGAAACAGGAAAAAGAATTCGGTGTCCCTCTCAGTTGAACAAACTTTATTGAAGAGCTCTGTCTCTTTGCCGACTTTTTCTCTATTATTCCTCCAAGACATGCAAGGATATATGCTCCATGGTAATAAATAATAAAAAGAGCAATGAAAAACAGCAGGTTAAGCTTCATGAGGGGACAGCCATAAGGAATAAGGATGCCAAAGAAGAAAATGGCCGTGTTGCTGTTTGGATAAAAGAAAGCGATCTGGAGTATGAGGCAGAATTAAAAACTCTGCAGATCGAGTTGATGAAACTGCAGCAGCATATGCAGCAGAGCGGGGAACGGATTCTGGCCATTTTTGAGGGACGGGACGCAGCGGGGAAGGGAGGCACCATCCAGCGGATTATCAATAATCTGAATCCACGGAATGCGAGAGTGGTGGCCTTGACAAAACCGAATGAAACTGAGCAGAGTCAGTGGTATTTTCAACGCTATATTGAAGAATTTCCCCATGCCGGTGAAATTGTGCTCTTTGATCGCAGCTGGTACAATCGGGCTATGGTTGAACCGGTTATGGGATTTTGTACGGATGAGCAGAATAAACGATTTCTCAAAGATGTGCCGATGGTGGAAGAGCTACTGGTGAAAGACGGAATAAAACTGTTCAAGTTTTATTTTTCTGTTTCCAGAGAGATACAGAAGGAGCGGTTTGATTCCAGAAAGGTTGATCCGTTGAAACAGTATAAACTTTCACCCGTCGACAACCTGGCCCAGGAGTACTGGGATCAGTATTCCATCCGTAAATTTCAGATGTTGTCGGAGACGAATCGATCTCTTTCGCCTTGGACCATTATCCGTTCAGATAACAAGAAGATGGCACGGATCAACTGCATGAAGTTCATCCTTTCATCAATGGAGTATCCCAACAAGCTGCCGGAAAAAGATTTGAATCCTGATCCGAAGATTATTGTCTCTGGGATTGATGAACTGCAGCATATGCAAGAAAATCTGCTGACACCTGAAAAACTGCATGGGTAAAGAATACGATAACACAAAATAAAAGAGAAGCCGGTTTGTTTAATTTACCGGCCTCTCTTTTCCTTCCTAGAAACTACCTTATCTGAGCGGCAATCACCCAGGCAGGTACCCACGCTGCGGGCTGATTCAATCCAGGCATGATCCAACGGTACAACCTTCCGTTTGTTGACCACTTCTTTCAGCGGTACAGTCACAACTCTTCGTCCTTGCACCGCGACCATCACCCCGAAAATCCCTTCCTCGATCAGACGGACACAGGCGGTGCCCAGCTTGGTGGACAGCACTCGGTCTGCAGCTGACGGTGTGCCGCCTCGTTGGAGATGACCAAGAATGGTCAGTCTGGCCTCGAGTCCGGTTAATTCCTCCAGCATGCGTGCCAGATTCAGGGTATGGTTGGCTCGTTTTTCCTCAAACTCGGCCAGCTCAGTGGTTACTTGGCACATCAATTTTTTATCATCCTGTGCCTTGGCTTTTTCTTTTTTATTGAGAAGAGAAGATAATGTTTTGTGCTCTTCAAGTGAGAGTGCTCCTTCAGAGACGGCCACAATGCTGAAGTTGCGTCCCCGTTGCACACGTTTATCGATGGCATTAGCCACCAGTTGAATATCGTAAGGGATTTCGGGGATAAGGATAACGTCGGCACCGCTGGCAAGACCGGCGCCAAGTCCCAGCCAGCCAGCCTTATGGCCCATGATCTCGACGACAATAATACGATGATGGCTGTGGGCAGTAGAATGAAGGCGGTCGATGGCCTCGGTTGCAATGGACAGAGCTGTGTCATAACCAAAGGTAATATCGGTCATGGCCACGTCATTATCAATGGTTTTAGGCAGAGTGATGATGTTGAGACCCTTTTGCGCCAGGCGATAGGCGTTTTTCTGGGTTCCACCGCCGCCAATGCAGACCAGAGCATCAAGGTGGTGATGATGGTAATTGTCAACAATAACGTCAGTCATGTCCATCAGGGTTCCGTCCACCGGCATCTTGTGCGGTTTGTCACGACTGGTGCCAAGAATGGTTCCGCCAAGGGTTAACAACCCTATCATCGATTCACCTTCCAGCGGCACAAATCTGTTTTCCATCAACCCGCGAAAACCGTCACGAAAGCCGATTACCCGCATATTGGTTTTCATGCCGCCCTTACCGATGGCCCGGATGGCCGCGTTGAGACCTGGGCAGTCACCGCCTGCTGTGAGAATGCCTACATTCTTTGCCATATGCGTGTTCCCTTGAAAATGATTTAAAAAGTTTTGTGCTATCAGGGTTAAATATAATTTTGACTATTCTTTTCCGATCGCCTATTGGGGTTGACCGCAACATTTTTTATATTTTTTGCCGGAACCGCATGGGCAGTCCGCATTTCGGCCTATCTTGTCAATTTCTCGTTTTACAGGTTTTTGAGGGGCGGGTTCTGCTTCCTTTACCCCGGCAGCTCCCATGTTTAACTGTATCTCCTGGGCCTGACGTCTGCGGTGTTCTTCTTCCAGACGTTCAACTTCGTCTTCTTGGACAACGTGAACTCGCATCAGGGTGGAAACCGTCTGTTCCTTGACCATCTCAATCATGCGCATAAACAGGTCAAATCCTTCCCGCTTATATTCATTCAAAGGATTTTTCTGGCCATAGCCCCTGAGCCCGATTCCCTGTTTCAGGTGATCCATGGATAACAGGTGGTCTTTCCACAGATTGTCAACCATCTGTAACAGCACTACCCGTTCCAGATGTCGCTGGACCGGCACACTATTGCGTTGTTCCTGAGCAGCGTATGCATTGAAGATCAGTTCGCGTAATTTTTCCCGGAAGCTGTCTTTGTCCATACCGGTACGATCCGCTTCGCTCCATTCCGGTTGAATGTTGAAGGTTTCCAGCATTCGTACGTCAAAATCTTTCCAGTCCCAATCTTCAGAGGCACGCCGCTCCTGGGAGAAATCCTCCACCACGGTCTCGAGCAGATCAGAAATCATGTTTTTTACAACCTCGACAAGATCTTCACCAGCCAGGACCTCACGCCGCTGGCGGTAGATAACCTCACGCTGCTTGTTCATGACATCGTCATACTCGAGCAGATGTTTACGGATATCAAAGTTATGTCCCTCCACCTTGCGTTGGGCATTTTCAATGGCCTTGGAGATCATGTTATGTTCAATGGGTTCATCCTCTTCCATGCCAAGTTTGTCCATGATCCCGGAGATCCTTCCTGAACCGAAGATGCGGAGCAGGTCGTCCTCAAGCGAGAGGTAAAAACGTGAAGATCCGGGGTCACCCTGACGTCCGGATCGCCCTCGCAGCTGGTTGTCAATGCGGCGAGATTCATGGCGGGAGGTACCAAGGATATGGAGGCCGCCCACTTCGCGCACGCCTTCTCCCAGCTTGATATCGGTGCCGCGGCCGGCCATGTTGGTGGCAATGGTTACCTTGCCAAGTTGTCCGGCACCGGCGATAATCTCGGCCTCACGATCATGCTGTTTGGCATTGAGCACCTCATGGGGGACCTTTCCTTTCTGCAACATCTTAGAAATCTTTTCGGATACATCAATGGAGATGGTTCCCACCAGGACCGGCTGTCCTTTGGCGTGCAGATTCTTGATCTCCTGCACTACTGCCCGATATTTTGCCGCCTCATTCTTATAGATCACATCAGGAAAATCTGTGCGGATCATGGGTTGATTGGTGGGCATGATGATGACGCTCAGATCATAGATCTTTTTGAACTCCGGGGCCTCGGTGTCTGCTGTTCCGGTCATTCCCGAGAGTTTGTCGTACATGCGGAAATAATTCTGGAAGGTGATGGAGGCAAGAGTCTGATTCTCTTTTTGTATGGCGACATGTTCTTTGGCCTCAAGTGCCTGATGCAGGCCATCACTGTAGCGCCTGCCCTCCATGGTGCGGCCGGTAAACTCATCGACGATGATGACCTCGCCATCTTTGACGATATAATCGACGTCACGCTGAAAAAGGGCATGGGCCTTTAAGGCCTGGGTTAGATGATGCAGTTGTTCTATGCTGGAAGGATCGTACAGATTCTCAACTTCAAGGAGTTCTTCGCCTAAGGCAACGCCTTCTTCAGTCAAGGCCGCCTGTTTGGCCTTTTCATCAACGATAAAATGTTCATCCGCATGGAAATGGGACATGATCTTGTCAACATTGACATAGAGTTCTGTCGAAATCTCTGCCGGGCCGGAGATGATAAGCGGGGTTCTGGCCTCATCAATGAGGATGGAGTCCACCTCATCGACAATGGCGTAATTAAATCCGCGCTGACAGAAATCAGTCAGCTCAAATTTCATATTGTCGCGCAGATAATCGAAACCGAACTCATTATTGGTTCCATAGGTCACATCAGCGCCATAGGCTTCCCGGCGTTCGTTATCATCCATACCATGAACAATTTTCCCAACGCTGAGTCCCAGAAATTGATACACCTTGCCCATCCATTCAGCATCCCGAGCGGCAAGATAATCGTTGACGGTTACCAGGTGTACCCCTTTTCCGGTGAGGGAATTGAGATACGTGGGAAGGGTTGAGGTCAGGGTCTTGCCCTCACCGGTCTTCATCTCGGCAATCTTGCCCTGATGCAGAATGACCCCGCCTATGAGCTGCACATCATAATGCCTCTCCCCGAGGACACGTTTTGCAGTCTCACGCATCACTGCAAAGGATTCAGGGAGGAGGTCATCCAGGGGCTCACCTTTGGCCAATCGTTCTTTAAAAGCGACGGTTTTGGCGGCAAGCTCAGCGTCATCGAGGGTCAGAAGGGAATCTTCAAGTTCATTAATACGGTTTATCAGAGGGACGATCTGTTTTAGCGCCCGATCATTGGTGCTGCCGAATACTTTTGTCAGTAATTTTCCAATCATGTCAATTTCTTTTATTTTGAATTCATGGTGAAGACCAGCGCTTCCTCATCACAGTCAGGAAACTTATGGCAATGGAGGCAGTCGCTCCAAATCTTGTGGGGCAGGTCCCGCTTATCAATATCAGTAAACCCCTGCTTACGGAAGAACCCTGCTTGATAGGTCAAGGTAAAGATCTTCTCAATTTCAAGTTTCTTGGCCTCTCGCAGGCAGGCCTGGACCAGTTGTGCCCCTAAGCCCTGTCCTTGAAAGTCCTCTTTGACAGCCAGTGACCTGATCTCAGCCAGATTTTCCCAGCTGATCTGCAGGGCACAGACACCAAGGATTTCACCTGCCTCGTTGGTGAGCACAATAAAGTCACGCAGATGGTCATACAGTGAACTGATGGAACGACCGAGCAACAGTCCCTTTGCCGCAAAATGATTGAGCAGGGAGTGGATTGTTTTCACGTCGTCCATGCGCACGTTGCGTATTATTGATTGTATTGGTTCCATCGGTTGTATCTGTCCAGTTGCTCTTATCTGTCTTGTTGTTTATCTTAAAAAGCTAAAGCTGCTAATCTGTTTTCTTGAGGAACACGATTTTGCTGACCTCACTCTTCCCTGATTGTGAAGGTCGTAGTAAGGATTCTCCTGTCCAGACGCCCAGCAGAAACATCCATAAAAAGATACAGAAACAGACCACTCCCACGCCAGTAATAGCACTGGGCGTCAGCTCAAATTTGATCTTTTTTACCTTTTTCCGAGGTGTTCCGGCCATTCTTCAACAGTCCTGTTACATCTCTTCAGGGGCGGTCAAGCCGACGATTCGCAGTCCGTTCTGGAAGACCACCTGCAAGGCCTCTATCAGGCAGAGCCTGGATTGGCTGAGCTCAATGCTATCGGTAATGACTTTATGCTTGTTATAGTAGCTATGAAACTGCCCTGCAAGATCCATCAGGAAAAAGATGACCCGATGGGGGGCAAGATCGAGCGCCGCGTCTTCGATCATGGCCGGAAAGGCTGCCATGCTCTTCAATAGCTGCAGTTCCTCCGGTTCAGCAAGCAGGGAGATATCGACATCCTGCACGGGAAGTTTTTTTACACCCTTTTCTTCGGCCTGACGCAGGATGGAGCAGATCCTGGCATGGGCATATTGCACATAATAGACAGGATTTTCCTGACTCTCTTTGGTGGCTAAGTCCAGGTCAAACTCAAGTTGACTGTCGGCCTTGCGCATCATGAAAAAGAAGCGGGCCACATCAACCCCAACCTCGTCAAGGAGTTCGTCGACAGTGACAAAGGTCGCCTTGCGGGTAGACATCTTTACCTGTTTGCCATCACGGGTCAGGGTTACAAACTGATGAAGTACTACTGTCACCTTGGAGTCATCATATCCAAGGGCTCGCACCCCGGCCAGGACGTCAGGGACTGTGGCAATATGATCGGAGCCGAATACATTGATCAGCCAGTCAAAGTTACGCCGGCATTTTTCACGGTGATAGGCAATATCAGGCAGACGGTAGGTGGGCTCGCCTGTACTCTTGATGATGACTCGATCCTGATCCTGGCCAAATTCAGTGGTCTTGAACCAGGTAGCGCCCTCTTTTTCATAGACCAGACCTTTTCCTCTGAGCTCAGCGACCACTGAGTCCACATGGCCATCTTCGTAAAGGGTGTGTTCGTTGAAATAGTTGTCAAAGACGATTCCCATTCGCTCAAGAGTTCCGGAGATATCCTTGAAAATTAGATCTTTGGCCTTCTTGGTGAAGGGGAGGACATCTGCATTGTCTTTGAGGGAGTCTCCATACTCTGCAATCATCTCCCTGGCAATATCCTGGATATAATCTCCTTGATAGCCATCTTCCGGGAACTCGCTGGGCAGTCCAAGCAGTTCCAGGTATCTGGCCCGGGTGGACTCGCCTAGCACTCGCATCTGTCGTCCGGCATCATTAAAATAATATTCACGGAAGACATCATGACCAGTGGCCGTCAGCAGGCGGGCAATGGCATCGCCCAGGATTGCCTGGCGGCCATGACCGATACTGAGAGGACCGGTGGGATTGGCGCTGACAAACTCCACCATGACTCTTTTGCCTTGGCCGATGGTGGAAAGACCAAACCCGCTTCGCTGTTCCAGTACGGGAAAAAGAGTTTGTTGCCATACTCCGGTCTTCAAGAAGATATTGACAAAGCCGGGACCGGCAATTTCCAGATGATCGATGAGTTCCGCCTCTTGTTCAAGAAGGGCAACCAACTGAGTTGCGATCTGTCGCGGATTACTTTTTTGGGTACCGGCAAGGATGAGCGCCATGTTAGTGGAAAAATCTCCCTGGCCTTCCCGTTTAGGAACTTCCACCGTATACTTCCCGGCCAAATCCGCTGACCACTTGCCCGCCCTGACCCCCTGCTCGAAACAGGCGTCAATAACTTGTTTTAAACGTTGCCGTATCATCTTTGCTCAATTATTGCTTAAGTATAGTTTCTGTCATTGTTGTTGCCAAAGAGACAGAGGACTTCGTAGGAGATTGTCCCCATCCATTCGGCAATTTCATCGGCAGTAATGGTTTCAGCCCCCTGTGATCCCAGAATAACTACCGGGTCACCAGTCTCTACGCCTGAAATTTCAGAGATGTCTGCCATGCACAGATTCATGCAGATGCGGCCAATAATTCTGGCCCGCTGTCCTTTAATAAGCACTTGTGCCCTATTGGACAAGCTGCGGAGGAATCCATCTGCATATCCAACCGGCAGAACAGCTAGCTTCGTCTCCTTTTCAGTAACAAAGGTATGGCCATAACTGATCCCGGTTGATGTTGGAACTGTTTTTATCTGCACGACCTGAGTGGTAAATGACATGGCCGGAACAAGTTTTTTCTCTCTGGCAAGTTGCGTGCCCTCTGCACCATCGGGATAATAGCCATAGAGGGATATGCCCAGACGTACCATGTCGCAGCAGGTTTTGGGGAAATAGAGGGCTGCTCCGGAGTTGGCAATATGACAAATAACTGGAGTTTGCTGACTCGACTGCATGCAGACTTTTTTATAGTGTTGAAACATCGCCATGGTCTGTGTGGACTCTGTGTCATCTGCCATGGGAAAGTGGCTCATGATTCCGACAAGTGATAGCTTGGGAAAATCTTCCAGACGAGCAAAAAATTCATGCACTTCAGAAGGCCTGAATCCCAGTCTGCCCATGCCGCAATCGACCTTCAAGTGAAAATCCATCTCTTTACCATTTCTGACCGCAGCCTGCGAGAGCAGATCCATAGCCTGATAATCAAAGATGACCGGAGTCAGGTCATAATCAAAAAAGAGCTGTTCCTGAGAGGGCTGAAAACCCAGCAACACAAAGATCTGACCCTGGATCCCTGTGCGCCGTAATTCAACCCCTTCCTCAATCTCGGCGACTCCGAAACAGTCACATCCTGCCTCGGCAAAGCGGACGGCAGTCTGGACCATTCCATGACCATAGGCATCTGCCTTGACCATGGCCATGATTCGGATATCCCGGCCGACCCGTTGCTGCATTTTACTGAAATTCTCGTGCAGGGCAGAGGAGTCAATGCAAACCTGATTAAAAGATCTGGAAGATGGATGAGGATGAATCACTGCTTTTCCTGCAGGTCAGAAATGTGTTGCCAAGCCCGCCAGGCGTGTCGGCTGGAATAAAATAAAGCCCAGCCAATCGCCACATACAGACCGCCCAAGAGCTCTCTGGGTAAGGCTGATTGGCGTAGCACCATGCCACTTCCTATCATGACCAGAACCAGCAGCCATGTTCGTATGGAATAAACCGCTCCCAGGCAGGTTCCGTCTGCCATCTCGAGGATACGATGGACCCCTTTTCTGGCAGTGTTGTCAAGGATGAAAAGTGATTTCAAGGTTCCGGCAATCATGGCCGGCACTATGACCCATAGTCTTTCGACTGCTACCAGCCAGGAGGCTCCACGGAACATGAGTACGCCTCCTATTAAACTCCATAACGTAGCTGCAAGCAACAGATGAATCCGTCTAGGGACACCTGGCTTTAATTTTGTAAGTGTTCCTTTTATCATCTGAAACTCATATCCTTAAAACAAGACAAGCCCATTCCCCCAAAAAAGGGAATGGGCTTGTCTCAGACTGAGACTGATGGAAATTACACTTCAGTGACAGTGAGAGCGCCTTCAGGACAAACTTCAACACAGGTCTCGCAACCAAGACATTCGTCAGGCTCGGCGACAAAGGCCTTACCGTCACGCATCTCATATACCTGAGCAGGACAGGCGTTTACACATTCTTCATCACCAACACATTTGTCTAAATCAATAACGATATCCCAAGCCATAATACACCTCCAATAGAGAATTAAAAGAACAAGTATTTTATACTTAAACGGTAAATTGACAACAAAAACGATTTTTCATTTCGTGCTTGTTGCATTAATTCACGGCCTGATTTTTGTCAAGAAAAAATCATCTTAATACCGGAATGGGCTCTTTGTCAGACCTCGGTAAAATCAGAAGGAGGGTTAAGGAGATATTTCAGAAATTTAGCCTTGTCGATACAGTTGGAATAGGCAGAGTCAGGACTGATCATTTTTTTATCCAGAAAGCCCAGGATAGCGTCATCAAGGGTCTGCATGCCATATTTTTTACCGGTTTGCATCACCGATGCGATCTGGTAGGTTTTACCTTCACGAATAAGATTGCGGACGGCCGGGGTGGCTATAAGGATCTCGAGTGCGGCACATCGTCCTTTGATGTCGGTACGTTTAAAGAGGGTTTGCGAGACCACGGCCTTCAGGGCATCCGATAAGGTAGATCTGACTTGCCCCTGCTGGTTGGCGGGAAAGATCTCAATGATACGATCAACAGTCTTCATGGCATTCAAAGTATGCAGAGTACCGAAGACAAGGTGACCGGTCATGGCGGCCTCCATGGCCAGGGAAATTGTTTCAAGATCGCGCATTTCACCCACCATGATGATGTCGGGATCTTCACGCAAGGCGCCACGAAGGGCGGCAGTAAACGATTTGGTATGCTGACCGACCTCTCGGTGATTGATAATACATTTCTGGCTCTTATGTACAAATTCAATAGGGTCTTCAATGGTCAGGACATGATCTTTTCTGGTTCTGTTGACTTCATCAACAATGGCTGCCAGGGTCGTAGACTTACCGGACCCTGTAGGTCCGGTTACCAGAACAAGCCCCTTGGGTAGTTGGGCAAGCCGGGAGATAACCTTTGGTAGTCCCAGCTGTTCGCAGGACATAATGTCGCTGGGAATTTCACGGAAAACGGCGCCAATACCATGCTTCTGCTGGAAAAAGTTACAACGGTAACGGGCAAGCCCTGGGATCTCGTAACCAAAATCGATATCTCCGGATTCTTCAAAGGTCTTGATTTTTTCTTCCGGGCAGATTTCATAGAGCATTTTTTTTAATTCTTCATTCTCCATTACTTTAAACTTCACACGCTCCATATCTCCACGAATACGGAGGATCGGTTGCTGGCCTGCCACCATGTGTAAATCCGAGGCACCTTCATCGTTCATCAATTTAAAAAAAGCATCTATCTGAGCCATAAATTCACCTTATCCAGCTAGTCCACCGTTTGTCAGGAGAAAACGAGTTAATTGATATCATACCACAACGGTCTTTTTTATATAATTAACCACCTCATCAACATCATCCATCATGTCGATGAGTAAAAGGTCGTCCTTGTTTATTGTTCCGTTTGATATGAACTTATCCTTAATCCATTCTAAAAGTCCACCCCAAAAATCACTGCCAATCAGAATAATAGGGAAGGGTTTAACGTTCTGGGTCTGGATAAGGGTCAGAGACTCGAAAAGTTCATCAAGGGAACCAAAGCCGCCGGGCATACAGATAAAGGCCATGGAATATTTCATGAACATCACTTTACGCACAAAAAAATATTTGAAATGTAAAGGGAAATTGATAAATGCATTGGGGGCCTGTTCGTGTGGAAGGTGAATATTGAGGCCAATGGAGACGCCACCTGCTTCAAAAGCACCCTTGTTGGCTGCCTCCATGATACCTGGGCCGCCTCCGGTAATGATTCCATAACCGGCCTGGGCTAATTTCCCGGCAAGTTCTTCTGCCAGTTTGTAGTACGGATCGTCTTTTGTTGTTCTGGCTGAGCCGTAAATTGTTACCACCGGCACATCTATTGCGGACATGGTGTCAAAACCATCGACAAATTCTGACATGATGCGAAACATGCGCCATGAATCGCCAACGACACTGTTGTCTAGACAATATTTAGGTTCCCTTTTTATCCGCCTTCGATCACTGTTTTGCATGCTGGGATAATCCTTTGCTCGAGTTTATTGAGTCTGTAGCTCCAGGAGGTAGTTGCTGGCCTGTTTGTACTGGTTGGACCCAATCTCTTCATGGGTAAGTATCTTGGAGAACCAGTGCCTTGCTCTTGTTTTCTTCATCTGTTTCCAATATGTTAAGCCCATCTGGAACCCAGCTGCTTTTTTTGTCTCTTTGTTCCTGAGGCAGTGGCGGAGAGTATCTCTGGCTGCTTCCAGATAGCCGCATTGTACCTGCGCTCTTGCAAGGCGAAGATGAAACAGGGCCGGTATTTGATTCAGCTCAACACTTTTTTCGCAGAACTTAAGGGCAATCTGGTCGCCCTCGTTGTTGTCAAGGTAGATTTCTCCCAGCAGGCTCAGGGCATCCGCATCAAACTCATCAAAACGTATGGCTCGTTGTAACCAGCTCATTGCTTCCCGAACCCGGCCCACGCCATTACAAGATTCTCCTAAATAACGTAAGGCCCTACCAGATCCTGGATCATTTTTTTTCGTATCATACCACGGTAAAAGAATATCTAGAGTCTCCTGATATCGTCCTGTTTGACAGTAGAGTTTCCCAAGTTGCAAAGGCAGTTCTTTTCTGACGTCGGCAATATCCGGTTCATTTTCAATATGATACTTGAGGGCATGTTCAAAAGATTCCACCGCCCCTGCAATATTCCCTTGTAATTCACGCCCAAGTCCCAGGTTATACCAGGATATGAAGTCATCATTTTTTACAGCTAAGGCTTTCAGAAAGCAGTCATTGGCCATGCTGTGCCTGTTCATCATTGCATAACTTACGCCAAGACTGTTGAGCAGGTTTACATCATGGGGCTGGATTAATAAGCCGCGCCTATATTCTTTGACAGCCTTGGGGATATCGCCCTCTCCATAAAAAATATCGCCGCTGACATTCAGGCTTAAGGCCTCAAAGACCGTGATTGAGCCTTCTCCCAATAGGGCTCCATGCAACAAAGCTTTTCGACAATTAAGTACCAGCTCTGATTTTTTAAAATCACTGAAGGGGAAAAGGGCGATACCTGCCGCTACAGTTCTTTTGCCTTTCGTGTCGTAAATTATGGATTGTATGATTTTTCTGACGATAGGCATCACTTCTTGAAAATTTATACCGGGGAGTAATATATAAACATCTTGATCTCTCCCTTTTATTTTTTTACTGCCAGCAAGGTTAAGAATAATCTTGTCATAGATATTGTCAGTGTCTTTAGTTGGATGCAGTTGTACCAGAGAAAATTTATCCAATTTTTGCCAATAGGGTTGAATCCTGGCCAGGATATCGCGAGTCGAGGCATAGAGGGAGTGGCGTTGAGCATTCTGTAGTGAGCGATAGGTGCAGAAGCTAAACGGTCCTCTTTTGCAGGCAATCTGCAGGGCAAGCCAGGCTTCGTCGAGGACCTGTCGGCCAGTTTTTCTGGTTTCATTGTATTCGTCCTGGCTGATTTCTCCCTGGCTGTATCCGACGTGAACGCGTTTGAATTGCTCCCGTTTCAAGAATGAGACCAGCAGAGGGCCAAAACGGGCGGCGTAATCTTCATTGCAGTTCCGGAAGGCGAAGGCGAAAACGGACTGTCCGAGATGATACAGGGGGACATGTTCTCCGGCAAAGGATTTAAGTATGGTCGCTGATCGTCGCACATGTCGCATGCCTTCCATGGCGGTGCGAGCCTTAGGGTAGATTTCTACCAGAACCAGGCCAACATGTTCTCCTTCCGGAAAGGCATCAAATAATGTGTTCAGGTGGGCGCCATTGAGGAGGCCGGTCTGTAGATCGACACCGGCCTGTTTTAATATCAGGAATTCGCGTTGCAGGGTATCACGGATCTCCTGCAACCAGTCGTGACCAGCCTTTTTCACAAGCAGTCGATCGATTCCTGTAACAACGGCAACAATAATCTGTTCATCAGCAATAGGAAATGGAAAGAATAGGCAATTGTCATAGGCCGCAGGTTCTTTGTCCTCTAGGGTTTGTGTGAAAATTTCTTTAAGAAGAGAACGTTTGGATGCATCATCAGATGAGTTGTCCAGTTGACTGGCATCTTCAAGAAAAAATACCTCAGTGGCCGTTACTATTTTCTCTTTAATTACCCTGGAAAATGGGAGGAAGAAATTCTGAAAATCATGGTATGAAAGCGAATGAGCAGCGCTGAAAAGAGGAAAATGATGAATCACGGGAGCTCTCCTCGTCCTAGGAAGGAAATTAAAGACCCGGCCAGATCGGGGATTTCATTATCACTTACTGTCCTCATATCTAAGAGCAAGGAGTCATCTTCAAGTTTTCCAATGATAGGAATGGGGAGCTTGCGCAGGCCTTGCTCCATAGCGCTGAGATGAATCTGTAGAGGTTTGAAGGCGACAGCCCAGCTGGGCAGCCCATGTTCAGGCATAGCGCCACCACCCACCCGGGACATCGTGGGGCGCAGGCAAAGAGAGCAGACTGGGTGAACTTTTGCGTGTACTCTGTGCATGAGTCTTTTGGCTCTTCTTTTTATCAGATCAACAGGTTGGGTTAACATCTTAAGGGTAGGGATTGTGGTCAGGGCCTGCTCCAGGTCATAATAGTTGCGTAAAACTGCCTCCAAGGAGGCCAGCGTGAATTTGTCTATGCGCAGGGCACGATTTAAAGGGTTGCGTTTGATGAGGTCAATGACTTCTTTTTTGCCGACGATAAGACCGGCCTGGGGCCCGCCAAGGAGCTTGTCGCCACTGAATGTGACCACGTCAACACCGGCCTTGACAATCTGTTGGACGGTTGGTTCTTGCGGCAGACCAAATGAGGAAAGATCTACCAAGCTGCCACTCCCCAGGTCTTCCATTACTGGTAAGCCACTTGCATGGGCCAAGGCTACGAGTTCTTCAGCAGAAACCTCAGAGGTGAACCCGATAACCCTGAAATTCGAGGTGTGAACCTTTAATAGCATGGCTGTTTTATCATTTATCATTCTTTCATAATCAGCGAGATGAGTTCGATTGGTGGATCCAACCTCAACTAGGTAAGCGCCGCTCTTAGCGATTACATCTGGGATTCTGAACGAACCACCGATCTCAACCAGCTGCCCCCTGGAGACAATTACCTCTTTTCCGGAAGCCAGGGTGTCGAGCGCCAGTAATACTGCGGCTGCATTATTATTGACAACCAGAGCTGCTTCGGCCCCGGTCAAGTCACAAATGATTTCTTCGACCAGGCTGTATCTGCTGCCCCTTTTGCCATTGTTGAGATCAAATTCAAGATTGGTATAATGGGTGCCGGCCTGTTGAAGGGCGTCAACCATGGTTGCGGAAAGTAGTGAGCGGCCAAGGTTGGTATGGATGACAACGCCGGTGCCATTAATAACTCGCCGAAGATTCATTTGGTTTTTTAAGGTAATTGCCTCAAGGAGCCGCTCATCCCATTGCTCGTGACTCAAAAGCTGGCAGCCTGGGGCGTCTGTTAAAATACGTTGTCGTTCTGAGTCAATACAGTGACGCACCGCAAGTTTAACAAGCTTGGGTGGAACCGATCCTGTCCTGTCAGCTAAGCCTGCAAGGCATTCGTCAATTTTAGGTAAGGCGCAAAGGAGTTGTTTCTTGTCAGTCATGAGGCTGTGCATTTAAGAGGTGAAAGGGCAGTATAATACAACTATGTTTCTTTAAATTAAGAATAATCATCTGCTATGTTACGGTTTATACAGACTAAAAGCAAACTATTTTCAAAGAGATTGAACAGGAGAACTCTAATAATTGGAAAAAAATAATAAAGAGAGTGATGTTAAAATTTAGGCCATTTTTCCATTGACAGCGTGTTCTTGATTGAGTAGTTTGCCGCGGTCCTTGGGTGAGAGGCAAAAACAGTAGCTCATCTGCAGGAAGACAGGAAGAGTAACAATAAGCGTGGCAGTAAAACGAACGACCTGAGAAAAAAGTTATTGACAGGTTGTTCGGATTTGATTAGATTTACATCTTCGCCGCGGCCTTGACCGCGTAACTGTCTTGCGGAATGAGACGGTAGAAACGATCCTTGAAAACTGAATAGCAGCAAACAGCAAACGGTCCCAAAGGGTGCA